>WBZQ01000049.1_pt1 | contig 135245 bp, 131 predicted proteins | sample 5204251 | NCBI WGS metagenome assembly WBZQ01 (sample SAMN12412402, study PRJNA552823) | activated sludge metagenome | isolation source: activated sludge from nitrification reactor of wastewater treatment plant... | place: USA: Virginia | collected 2017-09 | reverse complement strand
CTATTCCCCCGACCTCAATCCCATCGAGCGGGACTTCGCCGTGCTGAAGAAACGCCGGGAATATCAGGAGCAAGCCACGCTCGACGACATCGTCAAGGCCTATCAATGATTGTGAACTTAGCTATAACAATATGTGCTTTCATACAGCTCTCCTCCCTTATGGACCTACGTTGTAATCACATTTACTGCTAGAAGCAAATGAAGACCCTCGATGACCAAGTGATGCAAGGACCAGTGAGCCTGTCTGGGGGGCTTGGTACGAGTGATCTCTAGCCGAACAAATCCATCTGTGCCGGCTGAGGGGATTCGATATTCAGGACTGGGGCAGTTGGGGTCTGGGTTGTGTTGGCTGGTTCAGCTGGTTTCGTGTTCTTGTCGAGGAATTCTTTCAGCTTCTTAAAGTCTTCCTTTAAGGTGGGAAGCAGATTGCCCTGGTGCAAGGCTGCAGCGGGATGCAGAAGCGGGAAGAGCACGAAGTCTTTCAGGTGGAAGGCTTGTGCCTTCACTTTCGTGATGCCAACCTTGCGTTCCAACAGCGTCTGCGTGGCCCAGTTGCCAAGCGTACAGACCAGTTTCGGCTGGATCAACTTGATCTGCTGTAGCAGGAACGGTTTGCAGGTCTCCACTTCATCCTGCTCTGGGTCTCGGTTGTTCGGTGGCCGACATTTGATCACATTCGCAATATAGATCTGGTCGCGCGACAGCCCAGCCGAGGCCAGGAGATCATTCAACAGTTTCCCCGCAGCACCGACGAACGGCTCGCCCTTCTGATCTTCGTTGAATCCTGGCGCTTCTCCCACGAACATAATGCTGGCCTGGGGATTCCCCACGCCGAAGACAACTTGGCTGCGCCCTAGCGTGGCGAGTTTACACCGCTCGCAGTTCAGGAGCGATTGCGCGAGTTCTTGGAGTGGGGTGAGTGTCATGAATCAAGCGAGCGAAAGAAATCGTGGCGGTATCTTAGAAATGGACGAGTCTGTATGTCAATGAAGATCATGAGAGTTTTTTGGAAATCTGCATGCTGGGAGGGGTGAGCTAATTCAACTGGTACCCTTTGGCTGCGAGGCAAGTATCTCGCATGGCGTTGATGGTTGAAAGACCATGCAACGCCCGGGCATGATCGGCCGGACTCTGGGCACCGCCACTGAACGGGAAAGGCGAGCTCTGGCTATAGAAATGCTGTTCGTTTGCTAATCTCGCCTTATATTCGCACTCCATATAATCCCGCTCCACATCGTAACGGCTGTATCCGGCTGGGTGGCCCCCACGCTCAAACGGATTGTGTGTGCAGCCTCCGACTGTTGCTATGAGTAGGAGTGCGAGAAGTGTGATCCATCCAGCCATTGGGTACTCGTACCATTCAGGCAGTCATAGGTCAAGGTTGGTGTCCGGTCACGATGTCGGCGCAGCGGCGGGCGCTGACAAGGGCGCTCTCAATGTTCGGAGGCCAGTTCGTGTCGGTCCAGGCTCCGGCGACCAGCAGATTCCGGACGGGGCTTTGTTGAAGCGGCCGGAGTCGAGCAGCTCCCGGGGCAAGCAGCAGCGTGGCGTGGTCAGCTCGAAAGACCTGGCGGGATGTGATGTCGCTCAGAGACAGGTCAGGAAACACGGTGGTGATCTTGACTTGCGCGACGTTGACCACCTGATCCTCGCCTAATTCCATCAGCGAGCTCTCGGTTTCTGCCAGCCGCACGACGACTTCACGTGTACCAATGGGAGATCTCGTGATGTGATGGAACGGCTTGCCGTCGAGCAGGAGCAGTCGCGGCTGCTGGTTGGTGGATTGAATGGTCAGCTGCACCACGATCTCACTGAGGCTTTGGAGTTCCGTCAGATGGGCAAAGTAGGCATAGCGAGTAAGAAACCGTTCGGGAAGCAGGCGGAGGAGGGCCTGATATGAGAGGGCACTGATGTACCAGCCGGCTTGTAAGGTTGTGCCGTTGGGGAGTCGAATGTCTTGTATCCCCTCTTGTCCAAATCGGATGTGCGGCGGTTCTGCAAGGGGGATGAACCGAACGGTGTCCCCGCGAAGAACTTCTTTCAACGGGGTGAGCAATCGCTGGTTAATGGTTCCGGAATGATAGGTGAGCTTGGCGTCGGATGCCTCTCTGAGGAACACGAGTGACAAGACATGGACAAAGGTTGCGGCGGACAGACGGGCCAGTGCGTTGCCGGTCAACCACTGCGCGAGTGGGGCCCAAATCCGTTCCCTGGCTTCTGTGCTTTGGCCGGTGGCGGTGAGCCACTCATCTGCTGTGCGATTCTCTAAATCTGCCGGAAGGGTTTCGGCCTGTTCCCAAATCTGTTCGACATGGGAGAACAGTCTCCAACGGTCCTGCCAGGATAGGCCATGGAAATTGAAGACACTCATCATCCACTGCAAAGCGCCCGGCAGTCTGGCGGACTGATAGGGCACGGTCTGTCCCGTGGGGAGTCGAAATTCGAGAGGAATGGTCTGGTCAGAGCTCGGGTGTTGCGCGTGGGCGAGTTTCTCGAGTGCCCCCTTTGTCTCATGATGGCATCCAAGGGTGATGGATGTGGGATCGGACGGGTTGGTCCGGAATCCATCAAGCCAGTCAGAGTACTCGAGGAGGGTGACCTGGTAGCCTTGTTGGTGGAGCTGATAGGCTGTTGCCAAGCCGGCCAGGCCGGCACCCACAATCAAAACGGTTTGTGGATACGGTGCAGTCACGAGAATCGTGAGCGGAGCCACACCCCTAGGGCGATCAGTACCCGTTGCATGGTTGTGAGGCTGATCCGGGGCCCGAACACCTGATAGTTCGACCGTTCAATCCGTTCCAGAATCCGGCTATAGATCCCGCGCATGATTTCTGCCACCGTGAGCGCACGTCGTTCACTTGAGGAGAGGCCCGCCAGGGCTGCTTCGGCTCGCTTATAGTAGTGATGGGCTTGGGACGCCTCATATTCCATCAAGACACGGAACTCAGGAGAATAGCTCTGGTTGAGCAGCGCCTTCTCCGGATAGTTCCACTTTCGCAAGTCGTCCAACGGGAGATAGATCCGTCCCTCCTTGGCATCGGTTCCCACATCACGCAGGATGTTCGTCAGCTGGAACGCCATGCCCAGAGCGACCGCATAGTCTTGTGCGCGTGCGGATGTGACTCCAAAGATATGGAGGCAGATGAGCCCGACGACAGATGCCACACGGTAGCAATAGAGCGACAGCTCATCGAACGTGACATATCGGTTATTGAAGAGATCCATCTCGACGCCCTTGATGAGCTCCTCAAAGTAGGCCTTTGGAATACTCAACGTTTTCACATGGTGCGCGAGGCTCACCATGATGGGAGTCGTCGGAGTTCCGGAATACACGGCATCAAGTTCTTCACGCCAGTGCTTCAGCTCGTCCTTGGGATTGCTGCCGGCAGCGGGTTCATCGACAGCGCTGTCGACCGCCTTGCAGAAGGCATAGATTGTGTACATGGCATCGCGTTTGGCTTTTGGAAGAAACAGGAACGAATAGTAGAAATTGCTACCGCTTTTCTTGGTGTAGGCGGTGCAATAGGCTTGAGCGTCCGAAGCCTTCATGAAGCACACTCTCCAGCTAGTACGGATGTTTCACATTTGATCGCCCGAGAGCGATCGAGCGGGTGATCCTGATTCGGGTGGAGAATGTCGGCCAAGAGCTCCACCCCATCAATGAGTCGAGGGCCGGGACGACTGAAATAGGAGCCGGCATCCACGAGATACATCTCTGACCAGGATGCCTGTGCCCGTTGCCATGCCGTTTGAACAGGCCCGGCTTGTCGCAGTTCGTTGAGCGTTCGATCAACCGAGTACCCACAGGGCATCACGATGACCACATCAGGCTGTGCGGTCGCCACTTCGTCCCATGTCGTCTGGTACGAGGGGTTGTCCTTGGAGCCCAGCACGTTGTGGCCTCCGGCTAACTCTACCATTTCTGGGACCCAATGGCCGGCGACATACAGAGGATCGAGCCATTCAAGGCATACCACTCGTGGGTGGACGGCCACTTTCTCCGTCCGGAGGCGGACCTTCTCCAATCGATCTCGGAGCTTGGCTACGAGGGCTTCTCCTTTTAGAGCGGCACTCACGGCCTCGGCAATCCGCTCGATGTCCTGAATCATATCCTCTAGGGTCGTCGGACTAAGGATCAGCAGCTCTGGGTGGCGTTGAAGTGATTGCATGGCCCTGGTGAGTTGGTCTGGGCTCACTGAGCAGACGTGACAGAGGTCCTGCGTCAGGATGAGATCGGGCCGAGCCTGCTGAAAGGCCTCTTCTCGCAGCTGGTAGAGTTGATGACCTGCTCGGACCAAATCTTTGACTCGTTGGTCGATTCCACTGCTGGTGCTGTGCTCTGCTTCGACCAGTGATTGAATCATGACTGGGACCTGGTGGATTGAAGGGGGAAAGTCACATTCATGGCTGATGCCGACGAGCTGGTGCTCCAAGCCGAGCGCGGCGATCACCTCCGTTGCACCTGGGATGAGTGAGCAAATTCGCATAATGATGCTGAGCCTAGGTCGGCCACAATCGTGCGCGTATCTCGTCCAGGCGCGTTTCGCTTAAGCTCATCGTGATGGCATCAGCTTCGTGGAGATCTTGTGCGGTGTGGGTGTTGGCAACGGCTAACACTCGCATGCCCGCAGCTTTTGCGGCGCGAATACCCGGTCGAGAATCTTCAATAACTAGGCACGAGCTGGTTGGTATCGCGGACGTCGACTGCTGGCGGTTCAACCCGGCCAGGGCCTGAAGAAACGGTTCCGGATGAGGCTTGCCATTCGCCACGTCCTCGGCGCTTGTGATGTGACCAAACGCCTTGCGAAGGCCGATCTGCTCGAGCACGAGTTCGATTTCTGGTCGGAGCGCACCGGAGGCAATGGCGAGAGGATAGGTGGCCGCCGCTTCTTCAATAAAGGCTCTCACACCGGGAAAGATAACGAGGTGTTCTTTGATCGAGGCCATATAGGCGATGGCTTTCTTGGCCATCAGGTCTTGGACCAGCGAGCTTGAAACGGGACGGTGATTGATTCGAAGGGCTTCCAGGATGCATCCGCGATCATCAAACCCAAGATAGTCGGTGTAATAGTCTTGCTCGGTCAAGGCGATCTGGATCTCGGCCAGTGTCCGGCGGAGGCCTTCAAAGTGGAGGGGTTCGGTGTCGGCGATCACACCGTCAAAGTCAAAGATCACAGCGCGCATGGAGTCCTACCAGTTGTGATGTCGTCGTTATGAAAGTGGACGGGCGGCATTATAGCACAGCGGGAGGGTAGCGGTAGGATTACCTACCCTCCCGCGGGAGATGAGCGGTGGACGATCAGGGTTTCAGTTTGAGCTGCTGTTCAGCCAGCCATCCCTTGGTGCCGAAGTCGGAGCGGATGGAGTAGACCCAGCCATTTCCCTGGAGTTCGCCGTCAAGAATCGTGAAGGCGGTTCCTGGGGGAATACTCGGCCCTGGCTTTGTCCCTTCGGCGTCTTGATGAAGCTGCACTTTCTGCCCGGGCGTGGCCGGATTCGGCATGACGCTGACTCGTTGCCCCTCACCAAAGAGTGGGGCCGGGGTTGCGACAACCGGAGGGGCTGGAGTCGGCACCGGACTCGATGACGGAGTAGGAGGTGCCGATGCTGGAGTTGAATCCGTTGGCATTGGTGGTGCGGCCGGTGATGTTGGAACTGGTGTCGGAGCCGGCGTTGCCGCTTGCGGTGTCTCAACCGGCGTGACCGCAGGGGCCGGTGGCGGCGCTACGGCCTTCGGCGGTGCGGGTGGAGTGACTGGGGCTGGAACAGGGGATGCCGGCTTTCGAGCGATCGGTGGTTGAGGCTGCTGGGCCGGGGCATCGCCGAGGAGCGGGCCAAGATATTCGGTGATCAGGTCCGTCTCCATCGCAAGATAGGCGCCACCACCGAGCAGAAGAACCACTAGCACCAGCAAGAGGGGACGCTTGTTCGATTGCTTGGGTGGCTTCACGGGTGACGGTGATCGAACGGTGGTCGTCTGCTCCAATTCCTCTTCGGTGAATTCGAGATCCGGTTCAGGTTGACGTGCGAAGAACAGGCTCCACGTGAGAGGATTGTCGGCAAACGACGGACCTCCAGCAGTAGCAAACATCGAGCACCTCCCTCTAGCAGACGGCATCGTCATCTCTTGAAAAGTACTTATCATCAAGCGCGTAGACTGTCAATTTTGTGTGAAGATTCAGCAGGATCTCGTTAACAGGATTGTACATGGGAACAGGAGAGCACCTGATGTTCCCGGCTCCCGGCCCGATACACTGTCACGCCTTTGCAGCCCAGTTCATAGGCCAGCACGAAAGCGGCGGCCACATCCGCGGTCGTCGCAGAGGGCGGGAGATTGATCGTTTTGGAAACGCCGCTGTCACTGTGTCGTTGAAAGACGGCCTGCATCCGGACATGATGTGCCGGAGCGATATCGTGTGCAGTCACAAACAGCCGGCGAAGGTCCTCTGGAATCTGTGACAGATGTTGAATCGATTCGTGCCGACCGATCTCTTCACGTAACTCACAGAGGGGGAGGGCTCTGGCCCGAGCTCGGCGAAGGAACTCCGGATGAAGACGTTGGAGCCGGATGTCTTCCATGATCGTATGGGCGACACTGACGCCGTAGAGCGGTTCAATTCCAGCGGAACAGTCAGCCAGAATACTGATGGTCCCGGTTGGGGCGATGGTCGTAACCGTTGCATTCCGCCGGGGCGGACCCTCGGCTTCCAGCGGACTGCCCTTGTGGGCTGGGAACGGTCCTCGTTCCTGTGCCAGACGATGCGAGGCTTCGTGGGCCTGTCGGCGAACAAATCCCATCAACTGATCCGCGATGTGCAAGGCGTCATCGGAATCGTAAGGAATATCCAGCTGAATGAGAAGATCAGCAAACCCCATGATGCCCAACCCGATCTTTCTGGTGCGTTTCGTCCGGGCTTCGATCGATGCCAACGGGAAATGGGTTCGATCGAGTACATTGTCGAGAAAGCGAACCATCACCGGAATGAGGTTGCCGAGTCGTTCGTAGTCGATGCTGCTCGTACCTCGATGCGTGGTGAGGCATCGGGCGACATTGATCGATCCGAGGGTACATGATTCATAGGCCAAGAGGGGTTGTTCGCCACAAGGGTTCGTGGCTTCGATCGCCCCGAGATGAGGGGTGGGATTCGCCTTATTGATGGTATCAAGGAAGAGGACACCAGGCTCACCTGATTGCCAGGCGGCTTCGACCAGCCGATCAAAGACCATTTTGGCGGGGAGGCGTCGGACTGGTGTGGCGTTCCGTGGGTTGATGAGTGCATACGATCGGTTTTGGTTGACCGCCTTCATAAATCGGTCTGTGAGTCCCACCGAAAGATTAAAGTTTGCCATTTCATGCGGCTGCAGTTTCAGCGCGATAAAATCCAGAATGTCGGGATGGTCAACTCTCAGGATACCCATATTGGCGCCCCGCCTGGTGCCGCCCTGTTTGATGACATCGGTGGATAGATTGAACAGGCGCATGAACGAAATGGGGCCTGATGCGAGTCCATTGGTGGTGGCGACTCGGTCGGCATGAGGCCGAATATGGCTGAACGAAAACCCGGTTCCTCCGCCCGATCGATGAATAAGGGCTTGATACTTCACGGTGTCGAAGATCGATTCCAGGGAATCGTCTATCGGCAGCACGAAGCAAGCCGAGAGTTGTTGAAGAGGACGTCCGGCGTTCATCAAGGTCGGTGAATTCGGGAGAAATGTCAGGGATGCCATGGCCTCGTAGAATTGGTTGGCCAGCCGGCGTCTGCGTGCGGGTGGTTCGAGCGAGGCGACATCGTCGGCGACGCGGTGAAACAATGCAGAGGGAGACTCGATAACGACGCCCCGTTTGTTCCTGGCCAAGTACCGTTGGCGCAAGACCGTCAGTGCATTGGGAGACAGTCGTGGTGTGTGGTTCCTGATGCCCATGGGGAGACTGCCTCTATTATAGCTCCTTCCTAGAAGCTGGAACATTGGGCGAGAGGTTAAATGGGATGAGCCTCTTGCATGTCCCTTGCACCGGAAGGCAGAATGCGAGGGTGATTCATCATGAAATCCTATCGCGAAGAACTCTGGTTTGAGACGAAGACCAGGCGAGCCTACATCAACATCACACCGCAGATTGAAGCCTTGATCCGCAAGAGCGAGGTACGGGAAGGGCTGGTGTTGGTGAATGCCATGCACATTACGGCGAGCGTGTATATCAATGACGATGAACCTGGTCTTCTGCGGGACTATGACGACTTTCTCGAACGACTCGCTCCTCATGAGGCACGCTATCGGCACAATGAAACCGGTGAGGATAATGGGGATGCGCACATCAAACGGCAGGTGATGGGGCGAGAAGTGCTTGTTGCGATTACAGAGGGCCGGCTCGACTTTGGCCCATGGGAGCAAATCTTTTACGGGGAGTTCGATGGTTGCCGGCGCAAGCGCGTACTCGTCAAAATCATCGGGGAGTAAGGGGCCTTTGTGCATGGTCCTTCCGTCATGCCGACAATGCTGTTCGCGCTTGCGCGGGGTACAAAAGTTTGGCAACATGCAGTCTGAGTTATCGAGCCATCGGTCGTGGCTCGTGTCGTAAGGAACAACAATGCTAGCCTGGTCTCGTCCGGACCCACTCACACGTGATCTCATCCATCTCATCAACGCGCGCCGTCATGAGCACGGAGATGCCGATGATGCCATCGATACTCTGCAGGCATTTCTGGAGCAGGGGCGTGAGCATGATCTGCTGACCGTTCTGGCCGCGCTCGATGAAGAAATGGCCGAGTGGTTGTTCGATCTGGTCGCCGAGGCGAGTTGTACGTTGCTCTTGGACGGGCCGCATGATGAAAAGCCGACCTATGCCACGATGGCCGCACTGGCGCTTCCGCTCCAGGCAAATTTGACCTCGCCGCTTAAGCTGAAGATCGATCCGATCGCAACCGCTGATTTGCTGCACAAACATCTGCAGCTTCCTCCAGGCACGGTCGTTCGCGTTGAATCTCGGCTGCTGACCGATGCCACGCTGGAGATGTTGAATCTCCAATTGTTCCATGATCATCTGGTGACGGTCGCTGATTCACGACGAGTCCAGTCCATCGTCGCTCGGTTGCTTCCACCGGTTGAGAACACCGCCTTTCTCTTGTTTGAGATGATGGGGGCGCCGGATCCAGGGTTGCCGGACTCATGGGAAGATCACCAACGCCGTGAGATTCTTGAGGGACTCGTCAAGCAATGTCCGGAGCTCGCCTGCGCACCAGACATGATCGAAGCACCGGTGTATGCCGCCTATGCGATGTTTGATGCACAAAATGCCGTACGGCTTCACCATCTGGCGGATGAGACCGCTGCGGTGTGGCGAGAGTTGGACCCGCTCGTCAGGTCTCGCACCATCGTGCACCTTCACACGCAATGTGGGAATGGGGTCTACATGCCGGTGTGGACCGACTTGTTCGATCCTGAACTTCCAGAAGAGCATGGTCCGGTCTGGACCTCGCCGGATGTCTGGGTGTTCACGGCGGATCTTCCGATTGAATGGCCGGGAGAAATGCTGACCAACCGTCTTTTAGCCGAGGGCTGCACCAGGTTTGAAAATCATATCGTAGAAGCTCCAGAGAACTAGCTGCCTCCTTTCGGTTCAACTTCTTGAGATTCCTTCAGTTTGTGTGACATCACTCAATGTACTGGGTCTGCGCAAAACGCCTGTTTCGGTGATTTTCGAGCGGCTTTATTTTATTCTCACCTCGATGGTGCAACCAAAACAGACGAACCAATCTGCAAAGGCCACAGCGAGTCTCGTCACGGGAGGTGGGTTGATCCTCGTCTGGGCGATTATCTGGACGAATTTCCCGTCGAAGGACGAGCTCTTGTCCGCTCAATCTACAACAGTATCCGCAGAACGGCCACGCCAAGTTGAGCTCGACCTAACAATTCCCGGCGTGCCACGCCGGTCTCTGCAGGGTTCGACTGGAACTGAAGAGTCATCACGTGGCACAGCAGGTAGTGGGAACGTTGCTCCGCAAGACAGTCGTGCGAGACAAATTGCGGAAGTACGGTGCGATGCACACGTGCAGGAATTTTGTCCCGACTCACTCACCGGGGACGAGAGACGACGTTGTGTGACGCAGCGCATGCGACAGTTCGATCAGTCCTGTCAGCAAATCGTCCGACAGCGCATGATACGATGGAAAGCTGCCGATGGATATCGGTTGGCTTGTGCGGCAGATGCCACGCGCATGTGCCAGACCGTGGAGCCGGGGGAGGGCCGCATTCTCGCATGCCTACAAGAACACGAACAGGATCTCTCGGAAGCCTGCTACCAAAGCCTGCTGAAGGGTCGACTTCATTTCAGAAACTGAACACTCCACCCTGCGTGGTATTCTGATGTGAGCCCTGGCGTATACGATACCGAGGGTTCACGGATTTCAGCTTTATGCCGCCAGCCCTTGGGTGCAAGAGCGAAGAGCTGTGGCGAACTCGCCGGCGCTCCGGTAGCGTTGGGCCGGGTCTTTCTGCAACGCGCGATCCATGACGTCCTTGACGGTGGGAGGTAGATCAGGTCTGAGCGCCTTCAAACTCGGATGGGGTGTCTGGGCGATGGCGAATAAGAGCGCGGATACGTTGTCGGCCAGGAACGGGGGCCGGCCGGTCAGCAGTTCGAACATGACGACGCCAAGCGAGAACATATCAGAACGTCCATCTACCTTTTTCCCTGCGATCTGTTCCGGAGACATGTAGGTGGGCGTACCCATCACGATATTCGTCTGAGTCTTGGCGGACATTGCCATCTTGGCGATACCGAAATCCATGATTTTCACGACCTGTTCCTTGGTCAGCATGATATTGGCCGGTTTGATATCACGATGGACCACGCCTTGTTGGTGAGCATAGTCCATTGCCTCGGCGACGGTGGCCACGATCGAAGTCACATGATCGAACGGCAGCAACTTTGGTTTCCGTGACCACTCCTTGAGCGTCGTCCCTTCGAGCAGTTCCATTGCGATGTATCCAAGAGCCCCCTCTTCCCCTGCATCGAAAATCGTGACGATGTTTGGGTGTGACAACCGACCCGTGGATTCAGCCTCTCGAAAGAATCGTGCCTTTAGTTCCTGGAGTTTATCGGGATCGTCGGTCTCGTCGAGCCGCATGGTTTTGATCGCCACGAATCGCTGAATAGTCGGATCCTTTCCGAGGTACACCACGCCCATTGCTCCACGTCCCAACTCCTTTAAGACTTTATAGCGACCAAGTGTCGAAGGTGAGCCGCCCTGTGTGGTGGGGTGACGAGGTGAGGTGCCCACTTCGCAGTCGTCATCCTCTTCCTGTCCGAGCGCATCGGGTGTTGTGAGGGAGGCTGTATGGTGAGTTGTCTTCGATGGTGTTGCAAAGAATCGGTGGAGCGCATCAACATTTAACAACCAGGTCGTGGTAATCCAGAGACCGGTGAGAGTGAGGATTGTCGTTTGAGCGATGGCATAGCGTGCTATCCCAAGGCTGTCGATGAGCGAGGGGCCAAGAACTCGAAGGGTTTTGTCCGCTGCCATGACGATGAAGAGGGTCGTGACGGGACGGGTCATCCGTTTGAGGAACGATTGGCCTTGTCCGTCATCCGGCATCGTGTGAACCAGGCGGGCTGAGATCAGGAAGAGGGTCACAACTCCGATCGCTTCGGTGATCAGGTGAACAGTTTGGGAGCCGCTCAGACCGAAGAGGGTGAGTGGGAACGATTGAGCCGCAGATAATTTGCTCAATATGGGACCAGCGAAGAGAGCCGTGCAGGTCATCAGAAAATACGGTAGAGCCCAGCGTGACGTATTGATCATAACCGACGTGTTGAGAGGACAGGCAGAGTCTAGCCGATCTGAGAGGGGAGTCAACGGATTGAAGAAATCATGCGATGGACACGAACGGATCGAAGCCCATCTGACAGGGTGCGGGAAAAGCCCGCCAGCGGCGTTCTCGCCTCGCGCAGAGGCCCACCGTACGGCCCAGAGTAGGATTCGCCTCTTCGCTCGCTGCGGCCTCGCCGTACGGCCTTTTTGCGCATCCTGCCTGGCTGTTCAGCGTCGTCTCACGTCTCGATATCTGTGACGGCTACAGAGGTCACGATGAGTTTGCCCGCAACCTGCTAGACCTGTCCGACAGCGGCCTTCATTTTCGTGAGCAGAGAGGTGGGGACATGCAAAGTGCCCTTGCCGATTCCAACGTCAATGTCCGGTTTTGTGAGACCATGGAAGTCGCTTCCTCCGGTGACCAACAGGCCGAGCTGCTGGGCAAGGCTCAGATACTCGCGCGCTTGGCGGGTTGCATGGGTGCTGTAGTAGACCTCCACACCATCGAGTCCAGCAGATTTGAGATCTCGAACCAGCTCGATTAACGAGCGATCAGCGAGTTTGACCCAGGTCGGATGGGCCAAGACGGCCAACCCTCCAGCTGCTTTAATCCATTGAATAGCTTCAGCGGGACTTGGGAGATCGCGAGGCACGTAGGCAGGTTTTCCATCGGCAAGAAAACGATCAAAGGCCTCCTTGGCCGACGAGACCACCTGTTTGTCCATCAAGGCACGAGCGATGTGTGGTCTACCCACCGAGTCACTGCCCGCAAGCGCTCGAACTTCGTCGTAGGTGATGTCAATCCCGAGTGCTTGGAGCCGTTCAACGATTTGTGGATTGCGCCGGTGTCGACTGTCACGCAAGGTTTTGAATCGTTCATTGAGGGCAGTATCTTGCCAGTCAAGAAAGTAGCCAAGAATATGCAACTCTGATCGGCCACTGATGGAGCTCACTTCGACACCTGGGATGACTTCAATTCCACAGTGTTCCCCCGCCGTGACTGCCTCGGCCACACCGGTCATGATGTCGTGATCTGTGATAGCGAGGGCCGTCACACCGGCTTGATGCGCGAGGCGGACGACCTCTGCGGGCGTACAGCTTCCGTCAGAGTGGGTTGTATGAAGATGAAGGTCCAAGCGGCTCATACTAAAGTTCCAGGGGTGAAAGGTTTTTGTGCCACGAGTTGCGCCGTGTAGGCCAAATCTCCGTCTCGAGCCCCTTCATGTAATCCTTCATCATAGTGAAGGACACGAAGTCCGGCGGTAAGGCCCAATAGCTCCCCATGGCTCAGGCAGAACTCCCGACGCCGTGGATGCTGGTAATGGAGGTGCTGATCGATGAGAAAGGTCTCATAGACCAACAGTCCACCAGGTTTCAGTGCGCGAATGAGATGTGGAAAGAGCGGTCGATGCAGATACAGGAAGACGAGGATAGCGTCATGCCGTTCCTCGCCAAGATCCGGCGGATGCGGGGATTCCAAGTCCAGTGCTTGCGTCGTGACGCCGGCGAGGTGTCTCGATCTCGCGTCGGCCAACAGCTGTGCGAGCGCTTGCTCATCTCGGTCGATGGCTTCGACCTGGTACCCGAGAGATGAGAGAAACAACGTGTGTCGTCCTCTTCCCGCGGCGACGTCGAGGATCAACCCCTTGGGGAGGCGATCCAACTGCTGTACGAGAAACCTCGATGGGTGTGGATCTGCGCGGAGCAACAGTTGGGCAAACCTGGTTCGCTCAAGGGTGATGCCGACTGATGAGGTGATATGGATGAGTGGCGGATGCAATTTGCGCAACCAGAGCTTGATCCGATCAACAGGGAATTCGGCAAAGATAACAGCCATGAACTGTTCGGCGAATGACTCTAGAAGTTGCGCCTCTCGGCCGGTTCCGATTTCGACGATACGGCTGACCACGGCCGCGTAGTCGATGGTGTGGCGTAGATCGTCAGAAATCCCCGCATGATCCATCCGGCAATCCAACTCCAGATCGACGGCGAGGGCTTGCGGGCGCGCGCGTTCTTCAGGTGTCATGCCGCAACGACCACGAAATTCCAATCGTTCGATGCAGATCTGGTTGGTCATGAGGGCATTGTCGAAGATCCTCTTTTGACCTGTCAAGCCAGTGGGAGGGAAAGTGAGAGGGAGGGGCAATGGCGAGGATAGAGGCTGTCGGTCGGGTTAGACAAAATAACGGCTGGTATCGAATTTGTGCTCGGTGTTGTCGACCAACCGGATAATGCTGTATCGGTAGTTGCCGGTCTCGTCTTTCTCGGTCAGGTCCAGCTCGGGGCCGTTGTCGATGGGATTGCCCTGTGCATCAGTGATAATTTTGACGATCGGCCGCTCGCTCTCGGTTTTATCGACGGCTGGTTTGAGCACGACGGCAAATTCGTCCGAGTCCAAGACGACCAGGCTGCCGATTGGAATGATGCCCACGCAGGTCACAAATAGCTTGAGAAGACTGGAGTCGAAGCTCTTGCCGGATTTGGCAAGCATCATGGTGAGGACCTTCGCGGGAGACATGGGCTCACGGCGATAGACACGAGACGATGTCATGGCATCGTAGCAATCCGCGATCGTCAGAATGCGGCCGGTGAGTGACAGCTTCCACGGTAGTTTCAACTTTGGATAGCCGGAGTAGTCCAGATTCATATGGTGTTCAAACGATGCGGCGACCATGCGCGCCGGCAGGTTGGTGATGCCGCGCAACTGTGTGAGTGTCAAGACTCCCTCCGTCGGATGGTTTCGCATCAGGGTCCAGTCGTCTTCCGTAAACTCTCCAGGCTTATTCAGTACCTCAAGCGGAATGGAGGCCTTGCCCATGTCATGGAAGAGTGCGGCCAATCCGAGGTCGGCTAGCTCGACCTTTGGGTAGCCGGCTCGATTGGCGAGCGCGATGGAGAGGAGCGCGACGTTGACGGAATGGTTATGGGTATATTGATCGTGGCAACGCAAGGTCGTGAGACCCAGCAAGATCGGCTCGTCTTGCATCATGAGATCAACGATATTTTGAATGGCACGCTTGGCATGTTTAAAACTCAAGGCCTTACCGTCGCTGGAGGCTTGCGTCAGGTTTCCGACGGCTTCAGCGGCTTTCCCATAGGCCGATTTTGATTGGGCCTTATGTCGAGCTTTGGCATTTCCGCCTCCGAGGAGATCCTCGCTGAGAGTGAGAGACCGAGGATCTTTGAGGGTGACAGCTGTGACTGCCAGTTTGCTCAACGTCTGCCTGAAGTCTTCGATTGATTTGGTTGCGGGGTCGAGTGTGACAAACAGATGGGCAAACTCTCGAATTTCTTTGGATGTGACTGATGACTCGAAGGTGATCCCTCCGATACCCCACCTCTTCCATGCATCGATGATACTTGAGACAACCAGCATCTGCTGTGCGGTCACTTTGAGATAGTGCTCGCCCAGAAAGAGAAAATCATCTTGCAACCACACAGTGACTGGTTGATCGTGGGCCAAGGTTTGAATGAGTGTCAACATGGTCTCGACCGGTTTGTCGAGTGCAGCATTCTCGCGGCCATGGATCTTGGAGGTCTTGATCAGGGTATTCAGCTGAGTGATGAGTTGGAATCCCAACATCACCAGTTGCTGGTCGAGAATATCGTCGGCCTCCGACCCGTGGCCAATTTTCCGTGAAAGCGATGTTTCGTGTGTCAGGATCGGCTGAAGGCCTTCTATGCGCGAGGGCTTTTGCAGAAGTTTGAACGGACGTTCGTTCACGGGCGAGCCTCTTGGGAGAAGGTATCAGTAGAAGGAGCTCCACGCTGGAGACGTTGTGCTTGTGTCAGTGCAGCGGCACAGGCTTGACGAACTACCGTGGAGCCTTTTTGAGCACCGATGGACAGTGCGTCCATTGCCGCGGGAGTGGCGAGTTTGCCAAGCATTTCAGCACCCAGGACCGCCAATTCTTCTTTCTTTTTACGGTTTCTCCACGCCCATCCGGTCATGAGTTTTTGCCAATAAGGGATCGCCTCATCCCCGCAAGTGGCACGGATGGCCTGAAACACCGCACGACGCTCACTGAGAGGACGGTCCACGAACTGATCCTCTGAGAGGAGAGGAGACCACAGGGCAAACGGAACCGTGTATTGGCCAGACATCAATGGTTTCAGTGCTGCAAACCGGACGCTTTCATCCGTATCATCCATGAGTGAGACGAGTTTGGTGCCGTTTCCGTTTGGACGGAACAGGCTGATGGCGCGGATGACGTCCCGTCGGACATGGGCATCGGGGTACCGAATCACCTTTTCGATCGATTCGATGAATTTGGGGTTGTTCCATTTGATCAGGATTGCCAGCAGATGGCGGACATAGGCTGGTCGACGATCGAAGAGGCCCCTGACCACGGAGTCGGGGTGATCCTTAGCCAACACCGCTAAGGCATCGGCTACGATGGCCTGGTGAGCCGGCACCGTGAGCTTCCCAAGCATCGAGCAGAGCGCCGGGACGGCATCTGGTGTCATCAACAGCAGAACCGTAGACAGCCCTTCGACATTCGCATTGGGAGTGCGATTCAGGTAATTCTCAATTGTCTTGACCCGTTCTGCACGACTCAGCCCACTAAGGACAGACGCCAGCTGTTGTTTGTGTTCATCACCGAGATCCGGTCGAACGGTGTCGGTTTCATGTAGCAGGCTCAAGACACTTTCGAGGACCGTCCACTTTCCCTCCTGTAGCAGTGAGTCGACGATAGTGCTCCAGAGGCTAAAGAGCTTCGTCAATAGCTTCGAGGATTGTTCCGACGCCAGGATGGCCGTCAGCATGTCCAAAATGTACATGAGCGCATCTTGTTTTCGCTCGCTCTCAATTTCTTTTGCCAGAGTGGCGAGTTCTTCTTCGGTAACCTCAAAGCCGGTCAGACCGGACTGAAACCGATTCGTAGCATTGCCGCCGCTCGTGCCATCGCTTCCCGCTCGCTTTTTGCGGTTGACTTCCTGGTCCAACAACGCTCGGAGTGTCGTATCCGAGGAGCTGATCTTCCCATCCAGCCGGAAAAAGCCGTCATTGGCCTTTGAGAGTTCCTCAGCCGTTGCGACGGTGATGGTTGACAGATTTTTTGACCACAGGCGAGTGACGATGTCGTCATCGTCCTCGTCGGTCGTCTCGATCTCTTTCCAGAGAGCGGATAAGAAAAAGGAGAGGTCCTCTTCAGTGAGACCTTGATAGAGGACCAGTTCTCGAATACCGTCGGCATACAGTTTGAACGCAAGACTCTCGCCTCCGCCCTCCGATGCCGATTCGTAGACGACATAGTCTTTGCAAGACAATTCAGACCGCTGAACCAAAATGGCCAGCTTTGCGTAGGTTGACAGGTGCGCAGTGAGTTCTTCAAACAGCTGATGCGAGAACTTCTGAGCGACTGGGTTGGCGGAACCGTAGGTTCGATTCGACTTTGCAGTTTTGTCCAAGAGCTTCAGGACACGCTTGATTGAGACGATCTCCGGATCTTCCGCGCCTCGTGCTGCAACGGCAGCCGCGAGCATCTCCTGCGCCGACGTGACGTTTATGGACATAAGAGTAAGACCTACCGAGAGATCCAATATTCGTCAAGGAAATCACCATTCTTCGCTGTTGAGGGTGCGGAAGGGCTGCAGCATGAGCGGCTTGTATGACATCAGAGGCATCGGTAGAATCGACGTACGCGATGAGCCGATCACCTCTCATGATCTGTTTTGGGGATAGTCTAACGGCGGGATTCCAGTCACCGACAAGGGAGAATCCGACCGGACGAGAGACTCCGTACGGACAGTTCCTCCAGTTGTATCTGGATGATGCGGTAGAGATTCGCGTCAGCGGGGTTTGTGGTGAGCTGACAGGAGAGATGGTTGCCCGATTTGGGCGAGACGTCCTCGATCACAAGCCGAAGTATGTGACTATCCTCGGCGGAACAAATGATCTCGGTTGGCAAGCGTCGGCGCAAGACATCATCAATAATCTCATCACGATGTATGAGCAAGTTTTGGGAATGGGGAGCTTGCCGATTCCCGTGACGGTTCCCTCCATTCGCGTGGAAGGTGCGGCGGAGAGCCGGGAGGGACAGGCGTGGGTCGCCGAGCACCTGGCTCGTCGAAGTCAGTTGAATCAACTGATCCGGGAGTATGCCGATTTGAAACGACTTGCCTACGTTGATTTATTCGCTGCGACGGCTGAGCTAGAGAGTGGCCAACTGGCAGTAAACTATTCAAACGACGGCATTCACCTGACCACCGCAGGCTATCGGCTCTTTGCTGAGCGAGTCGCCCTGATTTTACAACCGCTCTTGGAACAGGGCCGCCGATGACGAGATCTACGCTCCAGGCCGTCACTGATCGAGACTTTGCCCGAGTGGTTGAAGCCAGCTCCGTACCGGTGCTGGTCGAGTTCTGGAAACCTGCGTGTGGTCATTGCCGAGCGTTGCTGAAAGAATTGGAGCAATTACAGGAAGAATTGGATGAGCGGGTAGCTATCCTGACGATGAACGTTGAGGAACAGTTTCAGATTGCCGCCGAGTTGGAAGTTGCGTCGCTCCCAGCGCTGGCGCTCTACAAGAACGGTGAGTTGGTGACCTTCATCGGAGGGCTTGGGAAGAAGGAGGCCATACGGACGAAGATTGAAACCGCTTTGTCCGGCTGATTCCGCTGTTTATCTGGCTTCTTACAACACTCGCCAGGTGCGGCCGTCGTTTTGGATCAGGCGATCGGCTTCAACAGGCCCCCAGCTGCCGGCTTGGTATTCAGGGAGCCAGCGCTGGCCGGACTTTTCCCACGCTTCGAGGATCTGGGTGATCCAGGCCCAGGACGCTTCGACTGCGTCACGGCGCATGAAGCGGGATGCATCGCCTGCCATCACGTCGAGTAGAAGGCGTTCGTAGGCCTCTGGGGATGGCCGGCCGAAGACCTCTCCATACTTAAAGTTCATCTCTACCGGATGGGTTTGCGCGCGCGTGCCGGGCACGCGAGAGACGATACGAAGCGACAAGCCTTCCTCCGGTTGAATCTTCAAGGCCAGGACGTTTGGGGCTTGAGGGTTTTGTTGGTTGGCATTGAAGAGGATCTGCGGGATCTCTTTGAATTGGACGGCAACCTCGCTGGCCCGTAAGGGTAACGCTTTCCCCGTACGCAGATAGAAGGGGACTCCCGACCAGCGCCAGTTCTCGACGAAGCATTTTACGGCCACATAGGTTTCGGTGGTGGAGTCTGGTTTCACGCCTTTCTCACGGCGATAGCCCGGCACCTGTGTGCCATGGACTTTTCCCTCGGTGTATTGCGCTCGCACGGTACACGTATCGACATCTTTGGCCGTGATGGGTCGCAGGCAGCGGAGAACTTCCATTTTGGCGTTTCGCACGACGTTCGGGTCCAGCGAGTAGGGCGGCTCCATCGCTACCAGGCACAGAAGCTGGAGGAGATGATTCTGAATCATGTCTCGCAGTGCGCCCGCCTCTTCGTAGTAGGTGGCTCTCGTCCCAACCCCTTCGGCTTCGCTGACGGTGATCTGGACGTGGTCGACGTACTTGTGGTTCCAGATCGGCTCAAAGATGCTGTTGGCAAAACGGACGACCATGAGATTCTGAACGGTCTCTTTGCCCAGATAATGATCGATCCGGAAAATCTGCGATTCGTCAAAGACCCGGCCGGTGACTTCGTTGATGGTTTTCGCGGAGGCCAGGTCACGCCCGACCGGTTTTTCGACGATGATGCGGGTATAGGGGGAGTGAGCACCGGGAGAGCCTGACAGGCCGGCATGCGACAAGCCTTCGCAGACGGAGGTGAACGAGCTAGGCGGAATGCTGAGATAGAAAATGCGGTTTCCCGGTAGTTGGAACTTCTGCTCCAGTTCCTCGATGCGAGCCTTGAGTTGCGCATACGTCTGCGCGTCGTCGTTCCCTCCCGCCATGTAAAACAGGTGTTCGGAAAAGGCCTTCCATTTTTCCTCGAGTAATTCCTGGCGAGAATGTTTGATGACCCCTTCACGAACGGTGGCTCGAAACTCGTCATCGGTCATTGGGGTGCGCCCAAGACCGATGACGACATAATTCGACGGCATCAGGGTATCAAGAAGGAGATTGTAGACGGCCGGAATCAGGCGACGGCGGGCCAAATCACCAGAACCTCCAAAAATGACCAGCGCGCAGGGTTCAACGGGAGGGAGCGGTTCCCGGACAGGGTTGACATCGATGCGTTGCGTATTCGTGGGTGTCATGGATGATTCCTCAGACAAAGCGGCTTATGATTTGCGGACGGCGTGACCGCCGAAGGCATTGCGCAAGGCCGCCAGCATTTTTTCGGCAAACGACTGCTCCTGCCGTGATCGAAATCGTGTGAAAAGCGCTGTGGTGAGGGTAGGGACCGGAACGTCTTTTTCGATGGCGTCGGCGATCATCCAGCGGCCCTCTCCGGAATCCTGGACGTACCCTTTCAGCTGATCTAGTTTCGGATCCTGTTTGAGCGCGCCGGCTGCCAACTCCAAGAGCCATGATCGGACGACGCTGCCCTGCATCCACAGATCCGCGATGCGGGCTAGGTTCAGCTTGTACTCACTCTTCGACATCAACTCGAATCCTTCGGCATAGCCCTGCATCATGCTGTATTCGATCCCATTGTGGACCATCTTCACGTAATGTCCGGCGCCGACTGCGCCGACATGCGCCCATCCATTCTCAGGGGCCAAGGTTTTGAACACCGGGGCGAGTTGTTGGACAACGGCTTCTTCGCCGCCCACCATGAGGCAGTACCCCACCGTAAGTCCCCAAATGCCTCCGCTGGTTCCGGCGTCCACGTAGTGAATCCCTTTGGTCTTCAGCTCCGCGGCGCGCCGCACGTCGTCGTGGAATCGCGTGTTTCCCCCATCCACGATGGTGTCGCCAGGCTGTAACAATGCGGCAACGGCTTTGATGGTTTCTTCGGTCGGGGCTCCGGAGGGAACCATAACCCAGACGGCTTTGGGCGCGCTCAGCTTACCGACGAGATCGGCAAGGGATGAGGATCCGATGCAGCCCAGGCCTTCGGCCTGCTTGATCAGGTCGTTTGAGCGATCATAAACTACTATCCGATGTTGGTCGCGTCGAAGCCGCGTGACCATGTTCATGCCCATCTTGCCTAATCCGATAAATCCCAGTTCCATAAAAAGGCTCCTTGGTATGAAGGTCGGTGATGAAGAACTGTGCCGGCCGATGGAGTGGCATAGCCAGAGGCGCAGGCTACTTCCATCGCCGGCAAGTCATGTCGTCATGCAGAGGTACTGGTCCTGTACCCTCCGTGGTCAATCGATACGAGCCGGATTCGGGACATCCTTAAAGAGGAGATCGGCAAATTGCCGGCCGAAGTTGAGCCGGTCGGCGAGAGTGGCGGAGGTCAGGAACTGTCCGGCTAGGTCGGCGAGGGTGGGCTCGCGGGAAAACATGAACCGATGGACATCCACCGGTGCGACCAGCCAAAACCCTCTCAGCCGAAAGAAGGCGGAAATGCAATCTTCGTAAAACAGTGTCAATAGGTAGTAGGCGGTGCCCGGTTTGTCTACGAGGTCCTGCGCCTTGCCTAAGAGATGATAGCATTCCGCTTTGAGACGAATCTGCTCATTGATGGACGCAGACGGCGGGCCCTGTCGGAAGCGCTGATGGACTTTGTCGAGGAGCTTGGCGCAGACACCGTCGTGATCGTAGAGGATCCGACTTTTTCGCAAGAGGGAAGGGAGTCGCAGGGAGTAGGCGAGGTCTTCTTCAACCGCGCGGTGGCCATGATAGCGGATATCAGCGAGTCGCTCGCCGACTCGGAGAATTTCATGACCCTCCGTTTCACCCTTGACGAGAGCAAGCAGATCGATATCGCTATGGGCGGTGAGTGTACGTCGTGCTCCGGATCCGACCAGGAGGATGCCGACTAAGTCGCCTCCCCTACGGCCCTTCACGTGTCGGACGGCTACTTCAATGCCGTCTTCAAATCCCGGAGGGGGAGGACTCTCCGGTTGTTCCGGCGGCTCCGGCACGTCGAGCAACTCGGCATTCAGTTCTTCACGAGTAGGAGTGGTGGACGCCGTGATGGATTCCATAGATATCTATACTTGTTGCGGGCGGTTATGGATGATGGCTGTCTTGCACATTTAGGACGCGATGTCCCCCATCTCACGACATCACTTCGGCATTCTATGGATCAAGGAATAGCCTGTCAATGTCGAATGCTCACCGAGGGAGCACCCGCGTGAAGGCTACGACGGCTTCTTCAATCTGAGGTTCTGTAATATCCAGGTGTGTGACGGCGCGATAGCTCTTGCCGCCGACCGAGTTGATGAGCACCCCCTGCTCTTTGAGTGCGGCAACCAGTTCGCTTGGTGAGCGTCCCTCGTCGAGGATGTCGAAGATCACGATATTCGTTTCCACATGCTGTGGAGCAATCTGGATCGCTGGAATTTGTTGAAGCATGCGGGCCAGTTTCTTTGCATGTTCGTGGTCGGTCTTGAGACGAGCCACATGTCGTTCCAATGCGTAGATTCCAGCGGCGGCCAACACGCCAGCCTGACGCATGGCGCCTCCGTACATGCGACGAAAGCGACGGGCTCGCTCGATGAGCTTGGGATCGTTGGAGAGGAGCAGCGATCCGACGGGCGCACCGAGTCCCTTCGAGAGGCAGAGAGAGACGGTTTCAAAGTGCTGAGCATACGCGGTCGGCGGAAGCGTCGTGGCGGCCACGGCATTGAAGAGTCTGGCGCCGTCCAGATGCATCGGGATGCCGTGCCGCACCGCAATCGTGCGGATTTTTTCGATCGTTGAAAGGGGGTAGATGGTGCCGCCGCCGGCATTGTGTGTATTCTCCAGACAGATCAGCGCGGTTGTGATGCTGTGTGGATCAGTCGGTCGGATCGCGGCTTCCACCTGCTCAGCCGTGATGATGCCGCGTTCTCCCGGCACCCAGTGCAGCTGCACGCCGGCCAGGGCACCGGCTGCACCCTGCTCGTATCGGACGATATGGCTTGTGCTTTCAACGATGACTTCTTGTCCTGGTTGGGTCTGAATGCGAATCGCCAGTTGATTGGCCATCGTGCCGGAAGGAACGAAGAGACAGAACCGCTTGCCCAGCATCGCTCCGGCCATGTCTTGCAGTCGATTGACGGTCGGGTCTTCGCCATAGACGTCATCGCCCACGTCCGCGCGGGCCATCGCCTTGCGCATCTCATCGGTCGGTTTGGTGACGGTATCACTACGAAGATCAATCATTCCCACGGCCTCCCTCGCCCGCATTATTCATGAACACTTCTACTGCACCCGCCGATACGCCGCTGCGACAAGCCTGGCCGCGGTCTGTCAGCGGCCAGGCGAGCAGGCTCGCCCTTCGTGACTTCGACATACTGTTTTAAGTATGCCTTGGTTTCTCAGGGCTCCGCGTGCCCGTCTCGTCTGGCGTGTCGTCGGTTTCGTCACGAACTGTCATGAATAATGCGGGCTAGCATGTGGCAGGGCATTGTAACAGATCTTCTACTTGCAGGCGACGATACACCTGATACACTGCGGGCGCCATGGATGATCTACGTCATGCTCGACTTCAGCGATGGGCCGACTTTCTCGGAGCACAGCGGGAAGAGTTGGTGCCCTTGGCCTGGGCGTTCGCCTATTTCTTCTGTCTCCTGTGCGGGTATTCCATCCTCCGTCCCGTACGTGACGAAATGGCCATCGAAGGGGGACTCAAGCATCTCCCGTGGATGATGACGGCGACGTTTCTCACGATGCTCGCGGCTACGCCGCTCTTCGGGTGGCTCTCCGCGCGATGCTCACGCTATCGATTGTTGCTGACGGTGTACGGGTTCATTATTGCGAATCTGCTGGCCTACTATCTGTTGATGACAAGTCATGTGTATCCCGAGTGGGTGGCCCGCAGCTTTTTTGTGTGGCTCTCGGTGATCAATTTACTGATTGTGTCGGTGTTCTGGAGCTTCATGGCCGATCTCTTCACAACCGAGCAGGGGACAAGACTGTTCGGAGTGATTGCGGCAGGGGGGAGTAGCGGAGCCTTGGTCGGCCCGTTGATCACAACGGGACTGACGTTTGTCTTCCCGGTGCCGGTGCTCATGCTGGCCTCGGCGGGATTTCTCTTCCTCTGTCTGGGATGTATCTATCGACTCGAGCGATGGGGACGTGAACGGTCCGAACATCACCAGCCACGACCAGGTGATCCGCTTCACGGCAGCTTCCTCGCCGGCATTCGTCTAACCCTCTCCTCCCCGTACTTGATGAAGATCTGCGGATACCTGGTTTGTCTGACCATGACCGCCACATTTCTCTATCTTGAGCAGACTCGCTTGGTATCGGAATATCTCGACCAGCCCGAAGCCCGCACGCGCCTCTTTTCCAGTCTGGACTTTACGACAGGTCTGTTGACGTGGTTGACCCAGGTGTTTCTCACACAACGAGTCATTCGGCGATTCGGTCTGGTCGCTCCATTATTGTTTTTGCCCGTGATTAGTGTGATGGGATTTTTGGGCATCGCCTTATGGCCGACTCTTGCACTCTACGTGGTCTTTTCCGTGTTACGGCGGGTGGGGGAGTATGCGCTCTCAAAGCCGGCACGTGAAGTGCTATTCACTGTCGTCAGTCGTGAAGAGAAATATAAGGCCAAGAATTTCATCGACACGGCCATCTCGCGTGGCGGTGATGCCTCAACCGGATGGCTGGTCACGGGTGTAAAAGCCCTTGGTGCCACGACGGCTCAGATTGCATGGGCCATGGTGCCGTTGATGTTTCTTTGGGCTTGGTTGGCGACGGTGCTGGCTCGGCAAGAGAGCCATCGGTCGTCATCATCTTCATAGAAGACTTTGTGAAGCTGTTTTGTCTCGTTCTGAAAATCGAATGAGGTGCTTCAGCTCTTGGCGCGTCTGAGCAGTCGTCTCATGAAGAGATGGCATACAACGGCTCCCGGCAGCCTCGCAGGCCGTGTAAGCCTGTCATGCGGTGGGGTTGCTGACGTTACGGTTCGAGAAATTTCGCACGTGCGTGTCGAGTGTAGCGGCGTCCGCTCATTTGTCCTGAGCCTGTCGGCGAGATCAGAGCAGTCCTGTGAATATGAGAGGGTGTCTCGGGTTCGTTCGTGGTTCGACTAGCTCACCACGAACGAGACTTGTCCTAAGACTGCATCAGGGGCTACCGCTTAGTCGCGGACCGTCACCGATCCGATAACGTACGAGCTGGTTCGGCCTGCTCTGGCTCCTCGGATCCGTACTTCGGAGACATCGCGTATATGCTCACGGAGCGTCCACGTGTTGTTGGCTTGCAGCTCGGGCCAGAACCACCAGGTACCATCGCGCTTCCGGAACCAGAGCTGGATCGAGGTATCAGGGAGCACCTGAATGGATTCCATGTCAAAGTACATGGGCGCGTGGGTGTCAGTTGTGCTGAGCCATATCTTGACCCATTGGCTTTGGTCATGAGAGGTCAGGACGCGCGGGGTTCTGGCCCAATCCACATCGGTGCATTTCCATTCCACGAGTCTGCCGAATCCTCGTCCCAGGCCGTCTCCCGGATCCGGGAGGGTGTAGCACTCGATGCCCGTCTCCATACTCAAATGATAATGGGCCGAGCCGATGGTCTCAAGATTGACGTCGCTGCGAGAACAGTGCTGACGGTAGGTCCAGCAGTTGGTGTGCTTGGTGCTGTCGCACATTTGCAGTTGCCCATTCGGTCCTCGGCTGCTTTTGAGGGCCAAGGTCGATCTGGCATGCCCGTAGATCTGCCCCAGTGCAGCTTCGTCGTCGAACGTCACCAGGCACGATTGGCGAGAACCCTCGGCCGAACGCGCTTGCACGGCTTTGGGCGGTTGGCTCTCTCGCTCTCGTTCGGCGACTTGTTCAGGGGTGGCCTGCGTCGGTGCCGCCAACGTCGGTGAGGATTTCAATTGCGCGCAGGCTCCCAACGTTGCTGTGAGGATTAGGCAGAACGCCAGGTAGCACCCGCGTCCGTTCAGTTGCACTCCAGACCGCATTGTTCCTCCTTCGTCCGGCTCACCTCGAGGTGCTCGCGCCGGTTTGCTATTCGTCATCCTTATTGATCAGTGCCGTATTCGGTACGCCTTGGGTCTCGACGATGGTTTACTGATTGAAAAATCGCGTGGTATAGTCCGCTGTCTCCATCATCAGGTCGGTGCTCACGAGGTGATCGTGCTGGCAACGACGCAGTTAAACCTGTTTGTGGACCATGAGGCCTATGGCGATTGACGTTCCTGCCAAATTATACATCGAGAAGCTCCTGAAAGACTCGCGGAGTATCGCAAATGCCTTGGGGATCCTCCCAGGCTCGGTCAAGACGACGGCCCTACACGCCATGGCTGAGCGCGTAGCCTCCGACCACGGCACAATTCTAACGGCGAATGCGAAGGATGTCGAGGCGGTGGGAAAGTCTTTTGGGGAGGGGACCGCAAAGGAGCGGATGAAGGCTGCCGTGGCCCATGTGCGGGTGACGGCTGAGCAGCTCTACGAGCTGGTTGAACAACTTCATCAGATTGCCGAGCTGCCGGATCCGGTGGGGCTGGTGGTGTCACGACAGGAGCGTCCGGATGGCTTGCTCGTCTCGCGGGTTAAGGTGCCGATCGGTGTGCTTGCGGTGCTTTCAGAGCGCAATCCGCTCGTCAGCATGGAGTCGATTGCCTTGGGGCTGAAGTCTGGGAACTTCTGTATTCTTCGTGGGGCTCCAGAATGGCGGTACACGCATCAGGCGATCGATGCGGGATTGCGTGAGGCGGCCGTGAAGAGCGGAGTGCCGGCTGGGGCGTGGGTTCTGATTGATCGGCCGGACAAGGATGTAGCGCTCGAGCTGATGCGATCGGCAAAAGCGGTAGATGCTCTCATCGTGCGAGGCGGCACCGGGTTACGAAAGGCTGTCGCGGAGCAGGCGAAGGTGCCGGTGTTGTGTGATGACGGTGGGGTGACGCACCTGTATATCGATGGCGACAGCGATATTCCAATGGCGCAAAACCTCGTGATTAACTCGAAGGTCCAACAGCCGGGAGCCTCCAATTCCCTGGATACGTTGCTGGTGCAACAGGTGATTGGACGACAGTTCCTGCCGCCGGTGATTAATCGATTACTTGATGAATTTAAGGTAGAAGTGCATGCCTGCCCGAAGACCGTCGCCCTCATGGGGCAGATGGCCATGACGGGTCATACGGCAATCGTCCCCGCCACGGAGGCGGATTGGCGCACCCAGTTTGCCGGACCGACGTTAGCTATTAAGATGGTGGAAGGTTTGGACGAGGCACTGGCTCACATTGCCGCCTATCGCCCCTGCCTGACAGCGGTGATCGCCACCAACCGCTATGAGTCGGCGATGCGATTCACCAGAGAGGTCGATGCCGGCGCCGTGTTGGTGAATGCGTCAACCAGGCTCCATGCCGGGGAGGCTTTTGGAATGGGACGCGATATAGGGTTGAGTGTTGGGAAGCTGCATGCGAAGGGCCCGATTGGTCTGGAGCAACTGACGTGTGAGAAGTATGTCGCGTTCGGATCCGGTCAACTGCGGTTACCCCATCCGGTGCCGGAGACATATTTCGACGCAATCATGTTGAAACGGCCGTAGGCGCCTACTGAAAAGGCTTCCCAGCCTCGTTGTCAGGCGTTCGAACCACTCACCGTATCCCTGCTGCGTACGCCTCGTGGTTCTCGCTCCCTGCGGCCTTGCAGGGAACCGTTTTGAGCAGGCGCCTGACGAATGGCCAATGATTCACTGCAACGATTGCTCCGTGAGCATCTGGCCTGGTGGGGACTCCGACGGTTCACATCCGACCGGGACTACTTTGCCTGGCAACAGCAACAATTCTCTCCTGATGATCTCAAACAGCTTGCGTCACGCGCTCAACGAAAACGTGAAGGCGATCATCACGATGAGACGGCGTTCTATGATCTCGCTGCCCATCCGAAGATTTTTCCGGTGCTGTACAGCCAGCGGTATGACTATTACGAGGCGATTGCTCCACGGATGGTTGTGCAGTGTGGTGACGCGAAGAGCATCCTCGATTTTGGTTGTGGGCCGGGCATTCTGACCTCTTTTTGTGCACGTCTGTTTCCGGAGAAGCGTTTTCTAGGAATCGACCGGTCATCCGCGTCTATTGGAGTCGCACAGGAACAAGCCGACCGGCTGGGCTTGCGCAATCTCCGCTTCGACTGTGTGGATGGAAACATCCAGCCGCTTTCCGGTGGTTACGACCTCGTGATGGCTACGCATGTGCTGGTTCAGGCTGAGCAGGATCCCGGTCTTCCAAGTCGAAGTTGGCGAACCTTTGAACGAGGGCATGATCCAGTGCTCCAGAGGTCATTTGAACAGCGCATTGGGCTTGGCCCTCGGCTGGACAACCTTCTGAACGTTCTGTCGTCCAATAGCCGCGTGATGTTGTGTGAGAAGACCAGGCAACTGGCCAGACGAGTTCCCTTTCAGCGAGCCTTGGCGGCGCGGGGATTGCAACTTCTCGAACCTCCGACTCTAGTCCGATACCAATCAGTCGAAGAACCGGTTGAGGATGGACCGTTCTATTTGTTGCAGCGGGGAAGTCAGCAGACTGTTGCCTGGGATGAATCACCAGAACCGGATGATGGTCGTCCATTTTCTCCTGAAACAATTGCAACCTTTCCCGATGCCGAGAATCCCCTCTATGAAAATCATTGGCCTTCGGCTCAAACCGCATGGGAACAACTCATTGATCGTGATGTACTTGCAGACACCACACGTCAGGGGGCGGATGGTCGACAGGTCCATGTCGAGTATGGACAGTTTCGAGGATTTCAGTATTTGTATTGCGCGAATACCTTCGACCAACGCCAGTTAGTCATCGTGGAGCAGGCTCGCGCTGGGATGTTGGATGTCTATTATCAAGAAATTATACGAGGGCTTAGGTAACATCACCGCCCAGGGAATTGCTGTAGGAAGATGTGGAGCTGGCGAGAGGAATCGAACCTCCAACCTGCGGTTTACAAATCAGCCATCAGGGGTTGCTCAAGTCATTGAAGACTTGGGCAATCCCCGCTTCTATTGAGGATTGGGCTTCCTAAGTCATCTGTCTGTCTTTGTTCGCCGTCAGTACCCCCAGGCATGTTTTCCGGTTACCTCCTCTGCGAATGAGGACTTCGACGAGTACGGCCATGCGCATGAGAGGAAGTCTCCCGGAGGGAATTCAAAACGATCAGGCTCCAATAGGGAACCAATCGGAAAAGGGAACCAGAGGGGGCTCCGGAAATTCAACCAGTGTGTTAAGTGGTAGTTTGGCTTCATCCGCCTCACTGAGAGGTGGTTACCCAAAGGTGCGAGGCAATGCAGCGAACACGACGAAATCACGGAGCAACCTTCAAAGCATAGGTCGCCCTGGCCGTTATCAAAAGCGAGAAGACGCTGGCTGAGTTGGCTGAACAATTACAGTGTCTACCCCACCTAGATCATCGACTGGAAGCAGCAGCTCCTGGCCTTGGCCGCGGACGTGTTTGGTGGATCACCTGCACCATCAGACACTCCGGATCTGAAGACACTCCATGCGAAGATCGGGCAATGGACGGTGGAGAACGTTTTTTTAGAAGGCGCGCGCACGCGTTACCGGTGGTTCGGCAATGTCAGCTGCTCGGCCTGGCACGCTCAACGGCCTACTATCAACCCACCCCGGTATCAGATCTCGTGCGCGTGCTGATGCGGCGGATGGGGATCACGGCCATCTATTGCACGCTGCGGACAAGTCGACGGCATCCTGGCCATCGGATCTATCTCTTCCGCAGTCTGCACATCGTTCGCTCCCATTACGTGTGGGCCGCCGATCTCGCCTACATTCCGATGCAGAGCGGGTTCGTCTATCTCTGTGCGATCTTGGACTGAGCCAGTCGGCGAGTGTTGGCGTGGCGTCTGTCCAATACGCAACCCACGGACCTCTGTCTAGAGGCGGTGCAGGAGGCGATGGCACAGTCTGGCCGACCAGAGATCTTCAATACCGATCAAGGCTGCTAGTGGACTGTAACGTTTAAAAAGGTAGTATCATGACGTCTTATGGAGGACGTGATGACACTGACCTCGAGTGAGCGCAGGGAACTTCAACGCCAAGCGAGAGCCAGCAATGGTCGAGCCGATTCCGCTCGGCGTGCCCGGTTGATTCTGCTGCTCGCCGATGGCCTGACATGGGCCACGATTCGCGCCAAGTTGGACTGCCATGACAGTTACATCAGTCGGTGGAACCAGCGCTTTGCCGCGGATCGGTTGGCGGGGTTGTTCGCTCGCTACGCCGGGCGGATGCGCCACAAAGTGACCGATCGACTCGAGGCCCGTGTCCTGGCCTGGACGACGAACCACACCCCGCGTGATGGCTCGACGCACTGGTCTTCGCGCAAGCTGGCGGCGCAGTTGGGGGACCTCTCGCATATGACGGTTACGCGGATCTGGGCCAAGCACGCTCTCAAGCCCCATCGCCTGGAAGGGTATCTAGCCTCCAACGATCCGGGCTTCGAGGCCAAAGCAGCTGATGTGATCGGCCTGTATCTGCGCCCGCCGCAGCACACCGCTGTGTCCTGCGTGGACAAGAAGACCGCGATTCAGACGCTGGATCGCACAGACCCGGTCTTGCCCCTCTCGCCGGGGCGAGCTGAACGCCATGGCTTTGAGTACGTCCGTCACGGCACGCTCTCCCTCTATGCCGTGTTCAATACCAAGACGGGTGAGGTGGTGGGCAAGACCGCCTCACGCCACACCTCGGCAGAGTTCGTGGCCTTCCTGACCGATATCGTGACCAACCAGCCACGCGGCAAAGAGATTCATGTGATTGCGGATAATCTTTCAGCGCACAAGACCGCGCGAGTCACCGCGTTTCTCGCCCAGCATCCGACGGTGCAACTGCACTTCACCCCGACGTACTCCTCCTGGCTTAACTAGGTTGAGCTCTGGGTTGCCAAGATCGGACGTGATGTGATCGCCCGTGGCGTCTTTACCTCGGTGCTGGATCTCAAACGAAAGCTCATGCGCTATATCCGGCACTACAATACGCAGCCGAAACCCGTGAAGTAGAAGTACTTCGATGCGTTCCGTCGAATCACTCCCGAATCAATCGTTACAGTCCACTAGTTAGACTCCAACCTAGATTCGAGCGCCGTTGCACTGGTTCAAGTCTGCTCGAGGAGGGTTGCCGCTTAGTTCAGCATCCTGGGTATTGCAGGTCTTGAGCTCTTCTTCCAGAACCTGAATTGCCCCGCTGATTCGTAACAACGTCTGGTGCAGCGTGGTTTGTTGTTGTTCCAGCTCAGTCACTCGTGCGCGCCCTGCGTTGAATTCCCTCTTCAGTTCTTCTAGCCGTCGTTGTAGTTGCTCACGCATGGTATTCTCCTCTTCCTAATTGATGTCATGCTCATAACGTCGTTGTGCCATTGAGGCTAACTGAGACCACCTCGCTCATCAGTGAGGCTCATCTCAAGGTGACAAAAACCTCGATGATGCCCACTCCCTCAGTCAGCGACTCCAATGCCTTCCCGATGATGGTCCCTGGAGCATGGAGTTCCATTCCATCCACGATACGGGGCGTCGCTTTCATTGCATGCCCTCTCATCGACGATGAAGTCAGGAGATCTCCTCTGGTGATCGGTCCATTCTCAGCCGTCACGCGGCAGGGAACACGTCCGCTTAAGGCAACGGGATACGCTCGTTTCCCATCTTTCAGATCATCGGCTTCTCCATGTTCAGCATTCAACAATAACCCCGGCTGCGTAGAAATCACACCCAATACGAGGCTATCGTTTGCCCGTTCTGATCTGACAATGCGATCGTCCTTCGGATCCAAACACACCACATCTCCCGCTTCGATCTCCATATCAGAAAAATAGTTCTCGGCCAGGTCATGAGGACTTGTATCGATGCCATGAGCCGACCAGATTGTTCCTTCTGCTTCGATGTCCCATGTGCGAATCCCTCCCCCCCAACCGGATTTTTTAGGGGTTGCGGGGTACCCATTGGTTCCAATGGTACCCGCAAAAACGGCGCAGCCGTTTCCCGGATTGAATTCCCACCCTCTCGATCCTCCGACATTGAGCCCCATCGGAGCAAACAATCCAGGAGTATGGACTCCGCTAGGAAATGCTCCGTCTTGGTTTAAGCGCAACCATAGATCAGTTGAGCGAAACGCGTGTTTTCCGTTGAGCTGGATATCGCCACTGTCAGTAATCACCATCTTGTCCTGATTATCGACACGGAAACCGATCCAGCCAGCACCGGACTTCTTGTTGATCAGTGCATATTGGCCGCTGCTGTGATGGAGAAATCCATAGGTAGTCGGACTGGTGGCACTGGTGTGGGTTAACCCAGCCCAATCTGGTCCATGTCCGACATCGCCGAGAAACACGTTGTTGATCACTCCGTTGCCTCCGGTGACCTGGAGGCGGTGGTTCGGGCTGGCCGTGCCGATCCCAATATTGCCGTCGTTCTTGATGACAAGGAGATCTCGATTACTATGGCGGAAGTGCGTTGTTCCTGCGTCAGATCCATAATGGTCAAAGAAGAATACATTATCACTGCCGCCGTTGTACGCGAGATCAGCGCCAGGGTCTTTAGGTGAAAAAATCCTCAGATCTCCGAAGGTGCCCCCTGCTGAGAGATGGAGTTGGGCTTGCGGTTCTTGGGTCCCAATCCCAAGAACTCCATCAAGATAGTATGTTTTCCCAGACTCATTGTCAGTTGGTTGTTCATTGACAGTCGGATTCATCTGCGAACTCCTCCTATACAAAAGATTGTGAATGATTGCTTAATTCAGCCGTTGCTGAGCAACGTAACCGAACTGTCTCAAGGTCGACTCGTTGCGCGCATATTCGACAATGGGGATGAATTGGATCAGAGGCCTCACCAGTTGTGTCTGCAAGGAAGACTTCTTGGCTGCCGTCGTATAATACCTCCGTCCATGACTCATTTACCCCAAGACTGAAGGCGGAAGTAGATCCGAAAATGAACGCAAAGGGGAAAACGTGTGATGGAATATTGGAAAAATCTCTTTCCTTTAGGCGATTAAGAGCTGACCGGTGCATAGGAAGTGCCTGCACACCGTCGTAAGGGTAAACAGCCACAATCAGCCCTGTGTCAGCGAACGTGCATTGCAAGGAGGTGAGGTATTTCTGTTCACCCACGCAAGGCCACACTGTTTGCAAGTTTGTCGCTCATCTCTTGGAAGAATTCGTTAGTGAGTGCTCAGTTTGAGACACCCTGGATACAGCGTAGACCAGGGTGTCAAGAGCCTGTCGAAAAGGACCTCCAATGAGTACACCACCTCTCTGAGAGGTGGCGGCGCTTCAGCCCGTACGAAGGTTTGCGAGCTCTGGTGAAAACCACCGTGCTTGACCATACGGGCTCGAACAAATCGGGTAATCCGGTTCATGCGTATTTCGATGGGCGTCATGGCCCCAGGATGTACGAGCAGCACGCAGAGCTACGGGGGCAAGCTCTTGGGCACCAGATCGCCAAGCATGGTCAAGTGCAAGAACGAATTCTTGGGGATGAGGATAGAAGGGCGACAGCGAATTGGCGCGATCCACGTCATCTCCTGCAAAATCCAAGGCGGCTTCCAGCATCGCATAGGTCTCTCGAACGCCGGGGAGATGAAGAAGACCGAGCGTGGCCAGCAATGCGAGGATATTTGCATGTGCTGTGCAGTCAATGAGATCAGTCTCAGTCGATTCACGTCCCCAGGTCTTGAATACGCCGACACGTCTCCACGGGGGGCCGACTCCATTGAGCCGTCTGACACGATGTCGTACGAGGCTTAGGCAGGCGATCCTCCGTGCCTCTTCCCGGCTCAAACGGCCCAGAAGATAGAGCTCAAGCGTCATGAGAGCCGTATCATCTGCATCGTCGGGAAGATCAGGAGCCCAATGCGGGCGATGAGCGGATGGCCAAAAACGAAATCCTCCCTGTTCTGTGCGGCAGATTTCGAGTGCGTCGAGCATCGGTGGGGGGACGTATTGGCCTGAGAGCCGCAGTGCACGAACGCCAAGTGCTGTAATGAAGCCATTTACATCCGGATAACGGGTGCCATCAGTCATGACGACGCTTGGAAGAAAATGAGCTGTCATACGGGTCTTAAGCCAGTCTGGATCCAGGTACCGACTCCTCGCTGAAATCCAACGCCAATCATTCCATGTCGCCAGAAGCCGTCTTCGGTGCCTCCACTCAGCGCTTCATAGAGAGCCGTATCATAACCATTGGGTTTAGCGAGTGCCAGGAGAGCATTGCGTACATGGCCATCCGAAGAATAAAGATGTTTGGCAATGACAAACAAAGTGAGGCCTGCGAATGCCCCTGTTGTATCGAAGGCAAAACTGATTCCCGATGTGGCAGGCAGTTCGCGCTGGCGTACACACCCTTCGACTAGTTCCAGAAACGTGGCAGAGTTTCCATCGAGCTGATGAACAAGGCTACGCAATGTCAGAGCCTCTAGGTTTGTGCTGCGAGCATAGAGTTCAATTCCACCCGTAGTACTGAGACCGGCCATACGCCAGAGCATGTGTGGTCTGGGTATGGTGATTGCGCTTCTGTCTAGTACCGATTGCACCCAACTACTGCTCACCAAGGCAGAAGGCAATTCGATATAAAGCTTATAGGCCACATCCTTCTCAGAGCAGCGTGCTCCGATCCAGGCACCAAATTTCAATTTGGTATCTCTCTGCGCTCGCTGTAGTTCATCCGTTGCATGAAATCCATGGACACCCAACGCTGCTAAGGTCGCAAGTGCCTGAGGGAGACGTTGATGATCTGGTATCTCTGCCGGCGCTGCCTCGAAGGTGAACCGCAAGTCCCGGCTACGAGATGACCAGGCAAATTCGATCGGATAGCCGGTGTTGGTCAATGAGCTAAATCGAAAAGCCATATCAGGCCAGATTGAAGTGGTAAGGGCATCTCGCACATTGCCTAAAATGCCTTGAGCACGGGCGTAGGCCTGGGGCACAAGGTGCTTGATCAGGGCAAGGGTTCGGTCGATTGGCTCAATGTCATTCATTGTACCGGAATGAGTTGCTCCTCCGTCTCAACCCAAGCGCGTTGATCAAAACCGCTGTTGGTGCCGACGAATGTCAAACGGAAACGATAGCGGCGATGATTCTTATCGCGCAATGCGATGCGGAGCTTGGCCGGGTTGGTTTGTGTGCCAGGAACCTCGAGACGCTCACTCCGTTCATAGGCATTCGTTGTATCTTTGTATTCGACATCAATAAAGACGCGTTGTACGTTGGTGGGATTGAAAAGTGGTATGAACTCGAGCCGGAGTACATCGACAAATGGGTCGTGAACGACCACACTTGGTACGTCGATTTCCACAGAGGGGGTGGTTTGCGACGTACCGTCCTTCAAGTTATGTGTCAACCCAACGGTGACCCGTCGGTTTGGCGGCGCAGGTCGTGCACCACGCAGTTTCCAGGTTTGAGGGGCACTGTTCTCTTGGAGAATGAACGTAGTGTGCGGTTCAGGAGTGGAATAGCCTTCGGCCTGCAATCGTACTTCAATGGAACTGAGGACCTGCCAGTCGATGTCACCGGGGACAATGGGAATTTCCCTGAATTCGACATGCTCATAGGGGTTGACAAAGAGGGTCCGGTCTTGTGTTCTGGATGGAGGTATCTCGTAGCTGAATCGATCTCCGGTCCATCCGGACTGAGGATCAAAGTGGTATTGCGTTGATACTGCATAGTCAATGTCTCGGGTTTCATTCATGAACACCCGAAACTCTTTGGGCCCTGGATCATTCGAGGTAAAGACGAAATCGCCATGTTTGTGATTGAGTGGATCCGCAGGGTTACCGTAATCAAGCGCCACCTGTCCTGAGGACAGGCCGATCCTGGCGAAATCGATTGGGATGCTGGCCTCCACTTTGAATTCTCGAAAAAAAGGATCGTCAAGATCGATTTCCTTGAAATATTTGGATTTGTCGCCCTGGTCCTTGAGCAGGAGACCGAAGAAGCCTTGCGGTGCATACGTGCGACGTACGGCTTCAGCCCGGTTATAGCGGAATGTCAAAGTCTTTCGCTCTTCCTGGCGAATAAATTTGAGTTTGAGAGAAGCCACGACGGGAGTGCTACTGCTTGAACCTCCAGCGTTTGGTTGAGGTTGGGGCTGAGGCTGTGGCTGTGGTCGAGGTTGCTCTACCTGGATCGAGGCCGGACGGTGAAAATGTCCTCGAAAAAGAACGGGTCGGCCCGTACCAGCGACCCGACCGGTCACATGCACCACGCGGTTGTCCGGATCTCCGCCCATGGGTGTGTGAGTGCCGGGGCGTGTTGAGGCCGGGCTGTCACCATGGGGTGGTGAGCTTATGAATTGGCCACCGGATCGCTGTACAATGGCCTGTGCCACATCGAGCCGGCGCTGTGACAGTCGCGTATTATGCCGTTCACGATCAGGTTCACTGGCTCCTGATACATGTTCATGACTCGCATAGGCATCGAGCCGGACCTGTTTTGGTGCTGGTAAAGCCTGGATCCAGGCGCGTAGACGATCGGCTCCGCGTTCTGGTCCGCTCCAGTTACCGTCGCCTTCGATTCGCAACGTGCCGGAGGCATCACGAAAACGTGGATCGGTCGTCGTATTCTCAACATAGGCGCGAAAGTCAGGGCTTGGTGGATTGGTCTTCCATCCAGCCTCTGCTGGCTTATCAAAATCGAAAAACAGACCAAAAACCTCTTCACGCGTCTCGGTTTGAGCCGGCCAATCAACCGCGATATTTTTGTCGGAGTTAGGGTCGACGGTCACAGTCGCCCGACCGTCTGCGTCGAGTGCGACAACGGATCCGTTCACTTTCAAGACCGCCCCGGTACCTGTGACCGTGATACTCTCCTGCAAACCTTGGCCTGCGGGTGTGTGCGCGACACCATAACTGGAAGGGAGTGGTGAAGGATCAGTCCGGTCCGTGATGAGTGATGCTGGCTGGATTTGTTCGGTAGATTGGCCTGGTTGTGCGGTGGAACCGGTATTCGTGCCGGTGGTGGTTGACGGCCGATTCCCTTGCAAGAGGTTTTGTCCCGTACTAATGACCTCACTCAGAGGCGTGGCAGTGGCTTGAGACGCAGCGAGTTGGCCAGGGGTGAGAGTCGGTTCAAACCACTTCGAGAGAAGATCCTCTTTGAAGAAATCGAGCGCCCATTTTTCTTGATCTTTCTCATCCTGCTCATCAGTGAAGTGGAACACCTTAATCTTGATGGCTCCCGATTGTACGAGCGATTCGAATGCGGCATCGATGCCAGCACGGAAAAATTGGTATTGCCCCTCAAGGCTCGCACTGAAATGGGTAAACATACGCTCAAAATCTGCCGTAATCTCGACGTCGAGGGACGGCCGCATTGCAAGATACTTCATGCTGTAGACCACACCGATAGGTGTCAGGCCATCTTGGAAAGCCTGTTCCAAGATCGTCGCTCCTTCTGCTGAAAGGGTGAGACTGAAGGCAGCTTTATTTGCGGAATCCATTGATGGAATGGTCGCTCCGAGAATGAGCTCTACGGCGTTAAAGGCTTCTGGCGGAGGGGCCGCGGCAGTCGTACCTCCTGAACCCTGCACATTGAGTGCGATGCATTGCACCGAACCTTCCTCGAAGGGTGCGGCAGTCAATCGAACCTGACCCGTGACACCTGGTTCTGCCTGAACTCGGGCAAGGATGCGCTGTTCAAGACGATCCGGCAGTTTAAGGGTGGATTCAAACATGAGAAATCCACCACCCTTCACGCCACCGCCTGGTGTAGCCGATTTGTATTTCAGGCAGCTGAACGCAAGTCGACCATCCGTGTCACGTCGAGCCAGATCAACGGGACCAGGAAGGTACCAGAATGTATTGGGATCAGCATGGTCACGAAATACGCTGATGCCATCAATGGTGAAGGGTTTTTCAAGGCTGAGCATGATGGTGCCTCATGTAAGTAGGATTAAATATCATCGGCTGTCGCGCCATCCTTGGAGAAAACTCTCCTCCATGCGGTTTTCCTGGCCCCGCAGTTGTGGAGACTGAGTCTCGCCCGGAAAGTACTTGTCCATCGACGTGCGCACGCGAGTCGTCAGTTCGTCGACCAAACTGCGATGATCGATCTGGAAATTGCTTGCGTTGACGAGGTCGAGAAACGCTTTCGTGAGTAGGCCGTGGCCGACCGCTTCATGCTCTTGTGCCGTCTCTGCGGCTGTTGAGGCGGCGATGAGTGTGGATTTCGATTCTTTGACGAGACGGCGATTTGTGTCTTCCTCGACGACGACGCCAGAATTTCTGGCGGAAACACGGGTGATATTGTTGGCCAAAACTGGGCGCCTCTGTGGTGGGAGACAGATACCGCATGGAAAGAGCGTGGTGCATTGCGCAAGTTGACTGATCAGTTCAGGGGAAAAGATGGGCGACCGTCTGCGCCGTGCGTGCTCGCTTTCATTGTGCATGCCGCCGGAGTGACAGGAATCGAGGAGAATGGTGAAATTGACGAATGATGGTTGTAAAGAATCGGCGGCTGCAAAGATTTCGTGGTCGCTGATGAATTGGCCTGAATAGGGGATAATGGTTTCGTACATCTGCGAAGGGTTGGAGGGATGAGGGGTACGTCCCCCATGGCCTGAATAATAGAAGCACACCACGTCGCCGGGCTGAGATATGGCAAGCACATAGCGTAGTGTTCGACGGATACGGCTTGACGTGGCATTGGCATCTACGAGATAGAACATATCTTGCGGGTCAAACAAAAATGCATCCTGAAGGAGGTAGTAAAAAGACGAGGCATCCGACACGCAGAATCGCAATGAATGCCAGCCATTGTTTTGTACTGAATAGTCATTGACGCCCACAATAACGGCTCGCTTAGTCATTTGTCGTTTCCTTTCAATCGAGGAGCGTTATGTAAGAAGGCTCACCATGTTCTCGTCGGTCTCTACCGCTGCTCGACGTTCGGTTGCCCCGTCCACATGCACCAGCGTGAGTTGATACCGGTAGCGTTTCAGTTTTGGATCCATGATCGAAAATCGCACATTCGTTTCAGTCAGATTGGGGTCAAGCCGAACACGCTGTTCGCGGGTATAGGTGTTGGCTTGATCAACGTAGGTGACATCCAGCACGGCAGCTTTGAGCGTCGGCCAGTCGAGCATGGGGAAAAACGTTACGTCGAGGCTTGCAGGAAATAGATCGTTGACGAGCACACTGGTCGATTTCGTGCGTAAGGGTGTCCCCTCTTTTGTCGTGCCGTCTTTCAGATGATGGGTCAGTTTGTAGGAATATTCACGCTGGTCCGGCTTTGAAAGACGCAGTTTCCAGGACTGTGGGCTGCTGTCGGGCGCGATGCGGAATGTCTTGCTCACGGTCCAGGGCGAGGAATCGCTATAGGATAGTTCGACATCGATGAAATCGACAATGCCTGGATCGACGCGGCCACGCTCGATGTGAAGGTCGAGAAAGCCAAGCGCCTCCATGGGATGTACAATGAGAGTGCGATCAGAGGTTTCTTTGGCCGGCAATTCGTACGAAAAGGTCTTGCCCTCCCAACCGCTGGTTGGATCGAAATGGAACTGGGTTGTAACGGTGAATGTACGGTCTTTGCGAAGATTGACTGCAAAGTCGACCTGTTTGGGCCCACGATCTTCTGCCGTGAACCTCATGTCGGCGTGTTTGTAGTTTTGCGGATCATTTTGAGGTCCATAGTCTAATGCGACATGGATTTCGCTGAGGCCTACCCCGGAAAAGTCGAAAGGCGCTTTGGTTTCAACGGGAATCGTCCTGTAGAAGGGATCGTCGAGGTCGATCTCGATAAAGTGCTTGGAGCGTTCGAGATCAGCGGTAAGGAGGCCGAAAAACCCCTGTGGCGCATACATTCTTTGCTGGGCTTCCGCACGTGTGTATTCCAGGATCGCCGTACGCTGTTCCTCCTGGCGGATAGCCTTGAGCTTAAAGGCCGCAACCATCCCTTCGTTTCGTGCAGTATTTGGATTGTCTGCTGCTGCAGGTAGACCTCCATTCGGATTCCTTGTGGAAACATCGGCCGAGCCACTCGCTGGAGCCGGGGTTGCCGGAGCTGGACTACCTGTCCCTTCCGTTGGGCTTTCAACATTGGCGGCAGATGCAGTTCCCGGAAGTCCTTGCGGTGTATCACCGCGGCCGGTCTCCACGGTTGGGCTTGGACCATGATCAACCGGCTCCGGTGCGGGCTGCGAAGGGTCTGGGCGTGGCGGCGGTGACGGTTGTGGTGGGCGTAGTTGTGCACCAAGTGCGCGAACCTGGTCGATCGAAGTGGCCTGAGCGGCGGGAGCGGCAAGGATTCCAGGCACCAGGACCGGGGTAAACCAGTTTGTGAGTACCTGCCCTTTGAAATAGTCGAGTGCTTCCTTGATGCGCGTCTCATTCTCGGTGGTATTGGTGAAATCAAGCACCTCGATCTTAATGGCCCCGTTGCGGACCAACCGTTCAAAGCCGAGATCGATACCGGCACGTACAAATCCACGCTGACCATCCGCAGCCGAGCTGAAATGGCTGAAGATCTGTTTGAAGTCGGCTGTAATCTTGACGTTGAATGCGGGACGTAGTCCGGTATATTTCAAGTCATAGATCACGCCGACCGGCGTGGTTCGTTCCTGAAATGCCTTTTCTAAGATCGTTGTACCTTCGGCCGATAGCTCAAGGCTGAAGGCGGCGACGTTGTCCCCTTGGAGCGATGGCTTCGCGGCACCAAAAATCGTTTGGACGGCGCGAAAAGAACCCGGTGGAGCATTGGGATCCGATGCTGCAGTGGCACCGCCGGCACCTTGTACGTTGAGGGCGATACACTGTACGGTTCCTTCGTCAAACGGCACAGGGCTCAGGCGTGGAGTACCACGGGAAATACTGGACAGACGTTCGAGAACTCGGCGTTCGAGATCACGATCCAGCTTAAGTGCCACTTCGAATGTGAGGAATCCGCCGCCTCGGCTCGCAGTGCCGGGTAGTCGTTTGAATTTTAGAAACGTGAAGGCGGCTCGACCATCGGCTGCTCGCCGTGCTAGCGCCACAGGACCAGGCAAATACCAAAATTGACGTGGATCTGCATGATCTTTGAAGATGGTGACGCCTTCGATCATCAGCGCTGAAGAATCGAGTTGAAGCATGGGGATCTCCTCAGGGAACCTTCACGATCAGTTCAGTCGTATCAGAGGCTGTCCAGTCGATATTGAGCTCGAGGCCGTTTTCGAACAGGAGGTTGGCGCGATATTCATATTTCTTGCGTGTTTCGTCTACGTACTGATATTCGAACGAACCATGAGCTTCAGGTGCCTCGAAAACGAACGTGTCGGCAAAGCTCAGATTGGCCATGAGGTCCTCAAATCGTAAATCGACCGTTACACGTTTTAGACGGCGTTGGGCGAAGTTGACCGGCGGCATGATCCCAATGATTCGGCGGCCCTTCGAATCGGCACTGGCATGAATGCGTCGCTCATTAGTCATGGATTCAGGTAATTCAAGGAATCGGCCATCTTTGTAGTTGACGGAAATCTTGTAATAGACGGTCTTGCGGGTGGGGTCGCGAAGATCAACGCTAAAGGTTTTTGCAGCAATTCCCTGCTGGAATGAGAAGGAATCTTCTACCAGCAGATTGTTCGCGGGGTCCTCATAGCGAAAGTCAACAAAGGCCTGCTCCACCTCGTCCCAACGAAAAGACGGCACAACTTCCACCACGCGTCGAGTAGGAAACGGATTGCGAACCGTGATTTGCGTCTCGCTGCTGAGTGTCCAGGCACGCTCGATGTCACGGTTATTCATGGCACGGAAGAGGACACGATATTCGAATGTCGTCTTCGTCGGATCGAGGACGAACATTTTCCAGACGGCGTCGGGTTTCTCCTTGGTGAGGCGTAGGAGGTCGCGTTGTTTGATGCCATTGACTTCATCCGTGTAGCGCAAGTGAACTTCCACGGAGGAGTAGTCGTTCCAGGGAAAGTTCTCGGCCAACAACGTGATCGGCGAGATGGTGTAGAGTTCCCGCGGAACGATCTCCACATTGTCTATATCAGTCGTTTTCTTTGCCGAACCGAGCTTGAGCGGCCGTTCCGTCGAATCCACGTTCTTAAATGTGACTTCGTACTCAACCTCGACATCGCGCTGCATGGCTCCATTCTGGATTTGGCTCAACCATGAAAAATTTGTCTCGGGCTGGGTGGCTGTCAGCAGTGCGTTGGTGGGCTGATCTCCATAGCGCGCGCGAACATTGACACTCGATATTTCATCGGCGGCAAAATCCGCCCGTGTCATGACCCGTACTGTGCGTTTCTTGAACCAGTCGTTATTGAGATCGACATGCCTCACAAAACGATCGAGTGGCATCGGGATATCGCGTAAGAGCTTGAACATGCCTGCGAGGTGACCTTGTGGATAAATGCTCCTTTTGATTGTGACTCGTTCCGAAAAATTCACATTGAGGACCTTGCGGTCAATGCGAGTGTAGTCCATCCGCTTATAGGAAAAACTTGCGTTTGAGACTTGAGCTGCCGGACCGCCTGCCGCCATTGCGCTTGTCGTGCCGACGAATTTAGCCGCAGCGTCTAAACCCCTTTCAAAGTCGGACGGTTTCTCCGGGGTCCAAGGTGGGAGACTTGGGGTAAAGAAGGCGTCCGTAATCATATTGCGGACCTGGGCGAGTGCGGCATCCCTGCGATCAATAATGCCCTTGCTGTCGTCACCTTCAGGCACAAATGTATCGGATTCCAGCACAATGGCACGGGACTCCACCAGTTCATCCACTGCCTTGCCGATCTCGGCTGAAAAGAACATGAATCCGGCCTTGAAACTCTCATCCATGTGTTTCTGAACCCTGTCCCAGTCAATACTTAATTTGATGGCATACGCCGGCCGCAGTCCAAGAAAATCAAGTGAATAGATGACGGCAACCGGCATGATCTCACCATCAAGGCATTGTTCCATCATGGTGAAACCTTCTTGGTCGAGTCGGACGGAAAAAGCGGCTTGGTTTGAACCATGGAGAGCGGGTTTCTCATTCTGATCGATCTTCAGTACGAACGCGGGACCTGCGATTCCCGGTGTCGTGCCAGGCGCATCGCCTGTCTTTTTTCCGAGCATCATCAATTTGACGCCGCCATCAACCAACGGGACGGAAGCGATGCGCGGCATATTGCGGAGGTTCTCGTTGTTGGCGATTTCTCGGGCAAGATCGTCGACCTGTGATTGTGCCGCACCGACGTTGCAGTCAAAATTAAGAAATCCACCGGTGCCCGCATCACCACGAAAGCCGATAAGCGAAAATTGGGGAACATCAATTCCCAAAGTCTCATCTCGCACCGTAGTGAGGTGTGGGGAGAGGGGCAAGTAGTACCACTGTTCCGGATCGGCATGATCCGGGAAGACAGAAATGCCGTTGATTTCTCGAACGCGACTGTCGAACAGTAGCATGGTAAGAGCTCTCCTTCTGCGTTAGGATGGCAGTTCTGGGAAAATGCTCAGGTTGACTTCGTTGTTTGGGCCCACGACCTTACGGCTTCCGTCCTGCAGGAAGAATGTCGAGGTCCAAGCATAAGAGGTCTTACTCGCATCCTTGAGAGCGACCTTCCATCGTTTTTCAGGTTCGCCGCTCTTGAATCGCACATCCATACGCTCGTTGACCCCATTCGGGGCATCTGCATAGCTCAGACTGACGTTGACGAGCTTGACGAGGCTCCAATTAATGAGATCCGGGACAACCGCCACTTCAAGGAAATCCGCCACCCGATTCCCCACTTGGACGATGGAGCGCTTGGCGACCGTCTCAGGGATCTCTGTCGTCGTCCCATTCTTGAAAGTAATGGCTCCCGAATAGGTAAGTGTGCCTGAATCTTCATCGATCACCGGAAATGTCCAGTCGAAAAATGGCTGACTCTTCGCGAGGTTGAGTTGCGTGCTTTGGCGATAGTTGTTCACTTGGTCCAGGTAATCAACCGACAGCGCAATAGAGGCGATATCAGTCTCAAGATCACCAACCGCGCGGAATCCAACCGTCTTCATGGCCGTAAATGGATCGTCGATATACAATTCCTTCGCACGTTGTTCGCGTTCAGGGGCCTTAATCTCACGGCCATCCGCCATCTGATAGGTAATCTGATACTTGATAGCCCCAGTGCGCGGCCGACTTAAAATCTCGCGTAGCCTGAAATTGGCGGCCGTCTTCGTCATGTTGTACTTTTTCTCGATTGCTGTCCCAGCATCGTCATAGCGTACGGTAATCATGGCTCGATCAACCTGCCCGAAATTGATGTCGCCGGGAGCGATGTCGAGTGAAAGAATGCTGAGATCGCCGACACTGATGATGAGGCTTGGGTCGTCGGTTTGGATTTCTTGAGATTGGAAACTTACCTGACTGTCCTTGTAGTTGACTTTGTAAGAATACTTGTACTTGCGAATGCCTTCATGCACGATGAATTTGAATGTCTTAGCGTCGTCGGGATTGGTGAACACATGAGGCTTCACCGCCGCGTTTGGCCCATGTGGGTAGTTGAGGTTTACTTCCACACTGTGGACGGGAAGGTCAGAAAAATCTGCATTAACCTGGACCCTGACTGTGAGATCTTTTAGAAACTCGTCAACCCCAATTTTGAAATAGTAGTCATCCCATTTGAGTGGTTGGTTGTTGGCATCTTTCATCGAGGTGATGGTCGGCAACATACCTTGCGGATTCTTGCTGACGATGATCGTATTCTCCTGCTCCCATCCAACGACGACATCGGCGATTTGGGTTTGAGAGATGGTGCGGCGAATATCTTCAATGTCCTGGCCTTCTCGTAACTCTTTTGTGTTGGGATCAACCGCTTGGATCTCCTTCAAGAGGTTCTGTTGTACCTTCGCTTCGAGCTGTTTCATGATGTGGTCGCGTATATCCTTCTCGAGCTTGGCTTGATCCTCAGCTTTTAGATTTGGGATCTGAATGAAATCAAATGACGTCTTGGTCACATCGTTCTTATAGCGACTGGAACTGACGATTTCCGTGTAGGAATCTTCAGACCAGAAGTTATCCTCGGTGTTAATATCCTGGAAGAATGAGTAAAATTCTGTGGCATGCCACTCGCCACGGGCTATCATTTTCGGAAGCTTGCCGAAGTAGTTTAGTTCATAAACCACTTGAATGGCTGATGCGGCGCCTGTGCTTAAGGCTTTTTTGAATATTTCAGTTCCGAGCAAAGACAATTCCATCATGAAGGAGGCAATGTTTCGTCCGTAGAGGGATGGTTTGCCAGCACCACGAATTTTCTCGATCATCTTCCCATCTTCTGTGAGGATGAGTTTAACTGTTCCGTCGGTCCAGTTGATGGGTGCGATTTGCACCGCTGGTGGTTGAAGGTTGAGACTACGGAAACGATCGTCAACCTCCTTTTGCAGATCAGCGGTAATGTTTTGTTCATCTTCCAGAGGAATTGACAATTCGGTGTCAAACGCGATAAAGCCGCCGAATTGATTATCTCCCTCTTCGCGTAAATGCGTATACTCAACAAAACGCAACGCGAGGCCGCCGTTGCTCAGCCGTGCGAAGTTTATCGATCCTATGTCTTTGGGGAGAATATAGAAGGTGCGTCCGTCAGTATCGCCGTGGACCTGATAGCCATGAAGTGTTCGAATGTCGTCAAGTTTTAGCATGGGAGCATTCCTTTCTTCTGATGTATGAAGTGCACTAGATGCCGGATTCTCATGTTCGTCTTTTTAATGCCGGGAAATGCCAACTGCAGTGCTGGAAACCATAGCTCATCAGGTCAACAAATGCTGTGTGAAAGGTACGTACGTATGTACTGCAAGCCCAGTGCCGGTAGACTAATGAGGGTGATCTGTGGAAAGTCAGGAGTTTAGAGGGTGCGATATGTGTGGAGCGGTTTGGTGTATCGAAATAGATTCAGGGGGAGAATCTAAAAAGATACGGTTTGTGGGAGACTCGTATATTGGCCGTGATGGCGTGACGGTATTGTACGCCATCCACCATATCGATAGCGGAGTAACCAGATTAGGAGATGTTGTATGAGGAGGTTGATTGATGGTTGAGCGAAGATTGCTCACAAGGGTGGAAGTAAGGTGCGGAGGTTCTTTTACCATTCTGGTGGATCGGGGGCGGTTTCCTGTGCATCTCTGGTCTAAAAACCAAGGTCTGTCGAGGGCCGCTGAAATATGCTTTCACACCAGGAAGGAAGATGGCGATCACGTGGCTAATCCCCAATCAGCCGCATCAGTTTCGTAGAGTCGAGTGGCTGGGGGGGATGACGAGGGCGCTGTATTGGACGCCTGTGTGTCCGTACGAGTCTCTTCACGAATAGTGGTTTCCCCTTCTCGTCCCACCGATGTGGTCGTCCACGTTGCAGATTCGTGAACCATGTGTTCAGTCGCAGATTGTGTCGAGGGTTTCATTGTACGCTCAGTGACGGTATAGCGTAAGCGAAGAAGATCTCGCTCACCCTTCAGCGCTTTCTTTATGGTCGGTGCTTGATCTGCCGTCAGCATTGTATTAAAGGCCGCGGCATAGGGGGGCATACCGGAAGAGGTAGCTTTGAGAAAGGGTTTGAAGTTTCCAGAAGCGTCGCTCAGCAACAGTTCGACTTCCCCAACCTCCACGAGAGCGGGCCTCAAAGTCACGGCATGGGCGTCGGCAAACTTCAGTTTCGAGGCAAGTTTGTTTCGCACAGTTTCAAGCTCGGGGCCTTCCACCCCCCACTCTGTTGTCAATGAGATCATAACAACAGTCCCTGCCTCAATGAGCGAGATTTGCTTGCGCCCAGTGGTATCACTCGCAATTCCTGCTGCCGTTGGACGATAAAAGTATGCTCGTGGTTCGTCCAGAACCTGGGAGAGTTCGACACCATCGATAATCAGTGGTGAGGGGGTTGGCATGGGATCCTCCATTGGAGCTAGAGCAAGCAGAAGGGGTGTATCTGGATTACGGGGGTCCGACCAGGCGCCTGCGGGTGTGTTATCGGAAACAGCCCAGCGCCAGCAGTAGCCCGCACGAAATGGCGAGAACGCCACGTATGAGAACTCGGCTTCCGGTGCAGCAGGGGTAAGTCTCACCAGGCGGCGTCGCGAGGGATCGTCCAGTCGATCTTGTGGCGCACATTCGACGAGCATTTGACGAGTTCCGCTTGTGAAGGAGGCCTTCAGAAGCGCGCGCCGCGCACCGGTTCCCGGAAAGCTGAATGGGTCCAAGCGAGTTGGTCGGAGGGGGAGAACTTCCGTTTCGATCCGAACTCCGGTTGAGCGGGAAACTGCCGTGGCAATCAATTCCGGTTGTATCACGTCGCGCGGTACAAAGACGGCTAGTTCTTGGGCATTTTCATCCAGTACGCCTTTTCCCGCCCAGGATGCGGTGCCACGCGATCCACGGACACGAATTTCGATCTGTGCCTCAACAAGAAAGGAAGGGTCGGCCTCAAGGATCACGAAACTGGCTTCGAAGGCGCTGGGAGGAACAACGAGAAAGGTAGCATTGCCGTTCCCTTCATAGGTCTGGACTGGGCCTTCCAAACTCTGTGCTGTTCCACCGACATCCAACACTGCCAGTGTGCGCCACGTGAATCGTAAAGGCTCATCAGGCGAAAGCCTAAGATCAACTGTTTGATATGCCGTTTCTGCATCAAGCTCAACGCTGGCCTGGGCGGTGTGGGGCCGTGCAGGCAGGAAGGGAGGGGCGGTAATCTCAATACCAAGAAGCAATACACCGATGCGGCGTTTCGGTAAGTTCCCTGCCACGGTGATTTGCCGCCATCCACTGTGAAAGGCTGGTGCATCAATGCGCTGGACGAGGTGCTTCTCGAAGTCGACAGCGGACAACGCACGTGCCGAGCCGAGGGGGTCGGCGGTAAGGATGAACCCCCGAGGGACGAGCACTGGCTGGTCCAGATCGAAACGTACCTCACTGCTGGGCACATCAGCTGGGGTGGCGCGCAAATAGGGACTCGATCCTACACCATCGGGCGAGAGTTCGAGCTTTCCGAATCGGGCGGCAAAACGGTCAAGTAGTGCCTGTGCGGTAGCCTTCGCGTCGTCATCAGTCACTGGCTTCGTGAAACGCAGAGGCAATGTCGTGATTCCGGCAGCCATGGCGTCGTACAGCGCCTCTCCGGCGATAGTCTCCTTGTTGCCCCAAAGGACAGCATGCAAAGTGGACGGATTGAAGGTCACCACATTAGCGACCCGCGGCGCGACGCCCTGCCGAATTATCAATACCTCAGCGAATATCGTAGACAGGCCTCTTCTCAGCATTTCCAGGAAGAGGTCAGCATCTGCTCCTTCGAGGGAGAGATGTAATGCCAAGTTGGCGCCGTGTGGATCAAGTCTGCGCGGAATACGTAACGCCTCGGGCAATTTGAATGCCGTAGGTGCTAAAAAACGGACCCATCCCTCTTCGACTTCTAAGGGATTAACGCGCAAGTGGGGTGCGTTTGCCAGTAACACCTCACGTGCAGCGGTAAGATCGTAGTCTAGCCGGAAGCGGACTGCCAAGAGTCCGAATGTGCTGACCCCAGAAGCGCCGAGGTCTTGGCTGTAAAGGTCCAGGCGAAACTCCGGCGTTTTGGTGGCATCCTCAGCTACGGGCAGCCCGGATGGCGGCGATAGAAATGTTCCGGGTGTGTCGTAGGCTGCGAAGAGCAGATGACCTGCCGATCGATGGGGATTGTGCCAATCTGGATACCCTTGGAGCATCAGTTGTCTCCTTTGGGAACCGGCAAGAAGGCAGAGCTTTCCTGACGCCAGTCCGAATCAGCAGTGCGACCGGATTCGTAGAAAATCGTCTGGCGGTACCAGTAGGGCGTGGTCTTGGGGGGAGTACTGGGGAACAGCTGTTCGTACAGTGAGGTTGGAACAGAGACCTGCGTATTGAGATGTGAAGCATCAAGAGTTGCAGTTACGTTGTTTTGAAATTCAAGACCGATTGATGTGACCCTTTCATCCGGTGGTTTGCCTTCGGCGAACGCGGTTGGCGCCCCGCTCACGGTGATTGTTCGTGACCCGGCTGGGAGTACTGATTCGTCAATAATGCAGTCCCAGATTTTCTTATGGTCTGGTAGGCTATGGATCTGGCTGATGTCAAAAATTGCATCAATAACTCCCTCCCCCGGCAGAGGCTGTGAGGGGTGGATAGTTATGTCGATACTAGCACTGGGTTGAAGCACGACCGGTGTAGAGAGGTCGAGGCCATCGATTCGACCCTGCACCTGAACGCCGGCACGTCTGAGCCAAACGGGGAGAGCCTCAATCCCGAATGGACTTTCTGTAGCGTTGTGTAATGTCGCTGTGACCGTTCCGGCAGTTGAGTTGGTCTGCTCCTTGTACAGAAAGACTTCGCCTTCCATATCGGCGAAACGGATATTCACTGGGATAAGGTCCGGTGCACTGAGATCCGTCGAGACAACCACTTGGCCACGAAACAGCGGCACATCGCGTGTGGATTTAAGTGCTGCGAAGATCTGTTGAAAATCTTTTTGGGCAACGTACTCGTGAATTGAGAATCCGTTACCGAGATCGACAAGAGAATCTGTTTTAACGGTCTGTACCAGACCTGAACGCAATACACTTAGCTCTACCTGGGCTTGCGCGGTCAGCGATTCCAGCTCCGGCTCATTGCCTGTCGTTGCGCTAGAGACAGGAATGTGAGCTCTCAGTGCAACTTTGGCGGCAAGGAGGCGTGCTCCATCGAGGTCAGGCCGCAGTTCGGCAAAAATCTCGATGAGGTCCTTCTGTTCAGGGTTCTCATCCTGGACAGGGCGAATCGTCATTGCTGGAATGAATGGTGCGATTCGTGTTCGTGCAAGCTTGAAGGAGTCCGGGAGGAAAAAGAACCGGTTGGGTTTAGTTTGGTCACGAAAGTAAGAATGTTGACGGCCATTGGGATCATCGGGAGGATAGCGCAGCACAATGCGCTCGACCTCTGCTCCTCCCTGTGTTCCTGCACCTGCTGAGAATATGTATGGATGTGTCACTGGATCAAAACGTAATGCTACGGTATCGACCAGAGTGCGACTGGATGATAGGACCCTCGGTGGTGGAGGTGGAACCGGGGGTGTCGTCACCCTCGGATCAATGAAGGGGCTGGCTAGGAGGCTATAGTCCCCGCTACCGCTTTCTGCTGCTGGAGCATGCGTGCCTCCAGCCATACAAGCAGAATTCGCAACATATCGCCCATAAAACAATCCCTGACATTTGTTACACCATCGCCAATCACTCTGGCGAAATGTATTCGGAGCTACATTGTGTGGGAGGCTATAGTCCCAGCTACCACTTTCTGGTGCTGGAGCATGTGTGCCACCTGCGGGACATAGCGAGCTAACGGCACCAGGACCATAAAATAGTCCTTGGCACTTGTTGCACCACCGCCAGTCACTCTGTCGTGATGGATCTGGCGCCGCATTGTAGGGGAGGCTGTAGTTGCTACTTTGGCTCTCCAACGGTGGGGTATGTCTCCCGCCAATAGGGCACCGTGAGCTTGAGACACCGGGACCAAAAAATAGCCCTTCACACTTCTTGCACCATGCCCAGTCTTGCTGAAGGTTTAAGCCATCAAGTGGGACAGAGATGCGGACCTCAGGCGGCGGCGTGACCGGAGTGCGAGTTGGGAGTGGTTCGAAAGACTCTTGTGGTCCAAATCGCGGGCGCACAGCCATTTGTTCCCTTCTAACCTCCTCTCGATCTCTGTCGTCAGTTCTCATGGCTGCACCCTCCTCATCGTAGTAGAAAGGATCAAAGGCTGTATTGTTGCGGTGTCGAGAGCGACGGTCTTTCGTCTCTGCACAAAGAGGTTGAAGGGAATTGGGGGTGGGCTACCTCCCCCAGGTTTGGGGGGCGTAGGAATGCAGACGTCGATCTGACGTATCACGACGAGGCGCGCCTGGGATTCATCTTTCCCGAAGGCCCGTAACACCGCGTCTCGCTCCGCAAGGGTCAGACGAAACTCGATGACCGTACCGTTCGGATCTGGTGTAACGGCAAAAGCTTGAAACTCCTTCTCCATAGTTGTCCCAGCCATGACATATCGGAGAGACCACGCGGTTTTGTGCGGAAGCGGTTGGCTTGTTCGTGCCGCTTCTGCGACTTCGGGGGCGGGGTAAGGTGCAAGACCAAATTTCATCGACCATAAACTGTCAGTTTCAAGCTTGATCGCAATTTCGTAGCGCCCTTGCGATTCGCGTAGGCGATATCGCTCGAGGAAGAAGGTTTTTGAAGGATCCTTGCCGTCTCTATAGATCACCGTATCGGTCGGCTCGGTCTGGGGACAGATAGGGTAGGGAGCTTCCGTTTCGGGTACGCTTGCAGAAGAGTTGAGGAGAGTCGGATTCCACAATATAGCCGTAGTCTTTTTCGTGAATGGTTGAGGAGAGGGCGCTAGAGTTGCATTGGGCTGAAAAGTCGCTTCACTGAGGCGTAGGAAATTAGTCTCCGGCATAGGGTGAACTCCATTCGTTCCAGGAGGTGGGGCAGCTACAAATCGTTCTGCAATTACGTTTGAGCCAGGTCTGATACTTAGATGCGCGTGTTATCAAACACGTTTTGAAATCTCATGTGGTACATGTTTGCAAGACATGTACTCAAAAATTTGCAAGACATGTACTCAAAAACCTCATCGGCAGTTCTGACATCAGCTTCTTGCGGTCAGCCCTTAATCCGAATGGGCCGTACTCGCTGAGGTTTGTTAATGCAGTCCTGGGTGATGAAGGCTGCTTAGTAGTTCCTACAGTATCGAGTTTTGTAATAGTTTGCGAGTCCTGGTGCACGAATTCTGACAGTCGGCCGCATTAGCATTGAACCTGCGTACGTATCTTTTTAGATTCAGCTCTGTATCCTTTTGGATTCACTCGCCTGCAGGCCATGGTTATCTTGTGTATGTCCGATTCAAAGAAGGGAAATAGGTGTGGTCGACACGGCATATTTATTGCTGCGAGCATCATTGTTGTAGCGACGTAGCCATCGCCACAGGGCAGGGTGGTAGGAGGAGCTGGAGGCGGGAGGTCTACCGCATTGCAAAATGACTGCAGATGAGCGTGAGGCCTTGAGACTGGGGCTGAAGTATTACTATATATGTACCTCTCGGCTATGTAATATTGTGAGCGTTAACTTCTGAGCAGACCGTGATGAATGGTTTGCTCGCTATAGAAAATATTGTGGAACGACAGACCGACATCACGATTGAAGAACTCGATGAGAGGGCCAAGAAGTTCAATTCCTTCTACTTTCAACCCCGGCTTGAGTTTGCGGTAGACTGTGCGTTCAGTGTGGTTGAGGTGCAACAGCGGTTACGCCCCAGCAAATCGACCTGCCCATCCAACTTATCAATGTAAAACTGGGCGTTGCTGTGATTCCGTGGATGGGACTGAATACGTATGGGTTCAATAGATCGTAAGCCTCCCTCACAGGAGCATCGATTCCTGTTGAGAGTCAGCACTGTGAAAAATAATCTTATGGCTGCGGTTGCAAAATACACCAGTATTAGTCTCAGGACTCATTAAGTTTTAGCATTCCCTCAGGAAACGAGATGTGATTCACTCTGGCTGGGAGGTAGCCATGAGTGACGTCTTCATGTTGACCCGGCAGCAGTTGCACAGGATCAATTCGTATTTCCTCGTCTCGCACGGCATCCCTCGAGCAGATGATCGGCGGCATCATCTATGTGATCCGGTACGGCCTGCAGTGGAAGGATGCGCCGAAAGCCTATGGGCTACACAAAACGCTGTACCACACGCTTCGTGCGCTGGAGCCGGGCCGGGATCTTCAACAGGATCTTCCATGAGTTGTCACGCCCACAGGGGGTGAGAGACTGCCTGATGATCGATGCCACGCATCTGAAAGCTCACAGAACGGCGGCCAGCCGGCTCAAAAAAAGGCGCTCCTCCGCTGTATTGACCGTACGAAAGGCGAGTTGAATTCGAAGCGGCACGCCGTCTGCGACGGCACCGGCAAGCCGGTGCGGCTATTCTTGACCGCCGGGCAGACGAGCGACTACACCGGCGCAAGGCACCTGCTCCCGGTCTCCCACGAACACACCATCTGGTCGCCGACCGAGGGTATGACGCCGACAGGCTTATCCCGCCTTGAAGAAGAAGGAGATTACGGCCTGTAGTCCGCCGCAGAAAAACCGCAAGAAACAGCGTCGCTATAGCAACCACCTTTACAAGCAGCGCCACAAGATCGAGATCATGTTCGGTTGCCTCAAGGATTGGCGCCGCACCGCGATGCGGTACGACCGCTGCGCCCACACCTTCTTCTCGGCGATCTGTCTGGCTGCAACCGTCATCTCCTATCTGAAAGAATGAGTCCTGAGCCTAGATGTGGGCATGAGAAGAATGCAGGGGAATAAGAGTGGACTGCCGCGAACGTCCATTCTGTCGGCTTACGAGGAAGAGCCTGGACTCGTTGGATTGATCAGAAGATAGTGGAGCTGGCGAGAGGAATCGAACCTCCAACCTGCGGTTTACAAAACCGCTGCTCTGCCGATTGAGCTACGCCAGCCTGTCGATGTCCACATGACCATGCAGTGCCGAACAGTACCAATAGGCCAACAAGCCTGTCAAGAAACCTTCCGGTCCCCAATCCTCGTCAAAGTAATTGATATCGCTTGCAATGGATGCCTTGGGCCATTATTCTAAGCCCGCCACGCATTTCGCATTCCAAATGTTATGAGCATAAACCCAGTCAACGTACTAATTATCGACGATGATGCGGCCGTCCGGGCGATTCTGCAGGAGGTGCTCCTGCACGAAGGCTACGGTGTGTCCATGGCTGAAGACGGCAACGCGGCGATTCACATTGTCAAGGAGTCGGTCGTTCATATCGTGATCACGGACTTGCAGTTGCCCGATATCGATGGGCTGGAGATCATCGATCGTTTGGCCAAGCAGGATGCCAAAATCATTCCCATCATGATGACCGGGTTCGGGACGATCGAAACCGCGGTACGGGCCATGAAGTCCGGGGCCTTTGAGTTCATTACCAAACCCTTTGATCTCGACACGGTTGCGGTCGTGGTGCGAAAGGCGGCGGAGTTCTATCGGCTGCGACAGGAAAATCACCTGCTACGGAAAGCCGTCCGTGATCAGTATCGGTTAGAGCAGTTGGTTGGAGTCAGTGAGCCGATGCAACAGGTGTTGGAGTTCGTGCAAAAGGTCGCCGACAGCGACAGTACTGTCATGATCCAAGGTGAGAGCGGCACCGGCAAGGAGTTGGTTGCCCGAATGCTCCACTTCAACAGCCTGCGAAGGGACCGCCCGCTTGTTCCGGTCAACTGCGGGGCCATTCCTGAAAACCTGCTGGAGTCCGAACTCTTTGGACACGAAAAGGGTGCCTTCACCGGCGCCACGCATTCGCGGATGGGTCGGTTTGAATTGGCGAACGGCGGGACGATCTTTCTTGATGAAATCGGCGAAATGAGTCTCCCGTTGCAAGTGAAGCTCCTGCGGGTGTTGCAGGAGCGGGAGTTTGAACGAGTCGGCGGCAATCGTACGATTCATGTGGATGTACGCATTATCGCGGCGACGAATCAGGATCTAGAACTGCAGGTGGAGGAACGGCGATTTCGAAAGGATCTCTTCTATCGGCTCAATGTCATTCCCATTGTGATTCCTCCACTTCGAGAACGACGAAGTGATATCCCGTTGCTTATTGAACACTTTCTGACGCGCTTCAATCAGAGTAAGCATACGGATGTGTCGGGTTTTTCGTCAGATGCGCTGCAGTTCTTGATCGAGTACGACTGGCCCGGCAACATTCGCGAGTTGGAGAATATGATCGAGCGATTGGTCGTTCTAAAAAAACAGGGGACGTTGGCGGTTGAAGACTTGCCTCCCAAAATCGGTCGCCGGTCGATCGCGCCTGAATTCAAGGAGCAGTTCATTCGGTTCAACGACGAGGGGATCAATCTCTCGAGAGAGGTGGAGCAGTACGAAAAGCATCTCATCATGGAAGCGTTGCGCAAGGCGAATGGTGTCACCTCCAGAGCCGCGCAGTTACTGCACTTGAATCGAACGACGTTGGTTGAAAAGCTGAAACGCAAGGGGGTTGATCCTCGCTCCCATGTGGAAACCCTTCCGCTCTGGCCCCGCATATCCAGTCAAAAGATTGACGACCTTCCGACCTAGTCGATGCCAGTCCTGACGCGATTCGTATAGATTCTCAATTCCTCGCGATAATTCTTCTGATTTTCCTCATGTTTTTGGCTGATGCGAAGGGCATGAGCTTTGCTGGTGTCTTCCCGCTGTGAATCTATGCCGTCTTCCATATGTCCGACTGATTGTCCTGATCGTCGTCTGGACAGTTGTGCCTTCGGTGGCCATTGGACAGACACTTCCCTCCGGGAAGAGTTCCAGTAGTCCTGTCGGTAGCCGGCCGGCAGCGGTGAAAAACCAGGCGCCGGTTGAACGACTTGCCCTGTTATTGCCGGACGATGGTCCACGCCTAGAAGGTCAGTCGACCGGGATCGATGGGTTGGCGTGGCAGGAGGGGCAGTCTGCCTACAAGAAGCAAGCGTGGGCAGAGGCGCAACGATTCTTTGCGAAGATTGTCACGGATTACCCTGAAAGCCCGCTTGTGCCGTCCGCGAAAGCGTTTCTCATTGAACTGGCTCTTCGTGAGGACTCCTCAGGCCAAGGTCGCGCGTTGGGAATCCAGGAGTACAAGAAACTCGTGCGAGACCATCCGCAGTCGATCAATGCTCGGCGAGCAGAGTGGCGGATCGGGGATCTGTACTTTGAACAAGGCTGGTATCAAGAGGCTCAGGTCTTCTATGAGCAAGCGATGGCTCATGCTGAGAGCCGTCACTTTGACGGTCCACGCTCGTTGCTCGGTCTGGGCTATGCGTATATGGCCATGGGCAAGTGGAGCGAGGCTGAGCATGCTTTTTCAAATGTACGCACACGAACTGAGTACGAGCCACTGTTGCAAGGTGCCACGCTGGGGATGGCCCATGCCTTGTATCGGCAACAGCGATACGCCGATGCGCAACCGCTCTTCGACCTCGCCTATCGACGGTGGCCTCGCCTGGTGAAGGCGGACCCACTTGCGCTTCAACGGTTCGCGGTGACGGAAATCAGGCTTCAGCATGAGGCATCCGCGAGAGAGTTGCTCCTGTTGTTATACAATTTATACCCCCGTCACGAGCATACGCCTGCGGCGCTGTTGCAGCTTGCCGAGAGCCTGAGGGCCGGTGCCAACCAGCGACTCGCGGAGTTTGTGTACGCCCTCATTCCGGCGCTCTATCCCTATAGCGTGCCGGCCACGACGGCCAAGCTCCGCTTAGCGGTTCAGCAGACGGAGATGATGCAGGCCGGGGGAGTCGAGTCACTCGGGCGCACGGTCAGTGCCATGATGCACGATGTCCCGACTCCGTTCCAGAGTGCCGCATCGTATCGGTCCTTATTGGAAGACATTGCCACGCGAGAAGCGGCGAACCCGGCCGGGAGCGAGGCGCTCTTTTACCTAGCGAAGGCCGCAGAGCAGAGCAACGACATGCACCGGGCGATTGGCCTCTACCGGGATATCACTCTGAAGACGGGGCAGGTGAATGATCCCTGGGCTGCAAAAGCCGTCGACCGCCTGGCTGTACTGCTGACTCCATGGATTGAGGCAGCGATCGCATCGCAGGATGATCTGACGGTGGTCAGTCTGTTCCATCGGCATGGAAGCGTGGCCAGACAACGCTATGCGCGATCACCACTCTTGTTGCAGATTGCCGACGCACATCGCCGGTTGGGATTCGCGGCAGAAGGCAGCAGTCTGTACCAGCAGGTGATTAAAGTCCACAACGATCCGGCGTTGATCGAGCCGGCTTTGATAGGGCTTGGGAAAATCTATCTGGATCAGCGCGACCCCGATGCGGCACGGAAGGTGTTTGAACGATACCGTTTTCAGTTTCCGCTTGGAACCTACGAAGGGGAAGTCGTGCTGTTGCTGGTACAGGCGATGCGGCAGCAGCGAGATATGCAGGGCCTCCTGCATCTGTGCCGCACATGGCTGCTGCGCCATCCCGGTCATCGAGAGCGTCCTGCGATGTATCTTCAGTTGGCTAAGACGTTGGGAGAGCTGGACAAGCTTGAAGAGTCGGCTCTGGCCTATGAAGAAGGCTTCAAGGCCGGGGCCGTTGCGTCTTCCGAGACACTGTTGGCGTACGCCGACACATTATCGCGGTTGAATCGCCACGAACGAGCGATCGCGGTGTATCAGTCGGTGTTGGAGAAGAAGCCTAAAGTACGCCAAGCTGAATGGGCTCGCCTGCAAACGGCTCAGCATTGGACCGCGCTGAAGCAATACGATCGCGCCACGGTGGCTCTGGCGGAACTCGGTCGTGCGGATGATGAGATGGTGAATCGGCTCTCAGCATCGCTCAAGGGGGCTGTGCAAACGGTCCGGCAATCAGGAAAGGCGGAGGGGCTATGACCAACATGACGACAAACCCGGAGGAACGGGCCCTCTTACAGGCGGCTTTTCAGAGTTTTGACGAGGCAGCACACACGTTACAGCAATCCTATAGCGCACTCACGGCACGCGTGGAGGAGATGGATGCCGAACTCGCTCAGAGCAACGAGGCGCTTCGTCGACAGCTTGTCGACAACGAAGCCATGCGCGTGCGTTTAGATGGAATCCTTGAATCGTTGTCGACCGGGGTAGTGGTGGTGGACGAGCGCGGGATCATCACTCGTAGTAACCGCGCTGCGGAGCAGCTCCTTGGGAGAAGCGATGTGGAACTACACAGTCGTTGCATCCCGGAGGTCTTAGCGGGTCGAGGTTTGACGGTTTCTGATCGTCCGCAACGCATTGGACAGAGCGTAGTTTCCATCAGTCAGGTCCCGCTTCGAAACGACTCCGGTGAGGATTCCGGGCAGCTGGTTCTGCTTCAGGACATTACCCGGGTCTATCAACTCGAAGAACAATTGCAACGAAAGGATCGGCTTGCTGCGATGGGTGAACTGATCGGTCGGATCGCACATGAGATCCGCAATCCGTTGGGCAGTGTGGAACTCTTTGCGTCGTTGCTGCAACGCGACCTCAACGAGCATGAGCCCACGCAACGATACGCGCAGCAGATTTCACAGGCCGTTCAGTTGATGGATGGTCTTCTGGCGAATCTGCTGCTGTACATGCGCCCGGTGCACTTGACGCGATCGTGGCATCACACGGAATCGTTGCTCAACGAATCTCTGGAGTTGGCTGCGCATGCGATTGCCAAATCACCCGTAGACATTCGCATGGACATCAGCCGGGAGGTGCCGTCGATTTGGTGTCACGACGGGCAGTTAAAACAGGTCGTTGTGAATTTGATCGTCAATGCCGTCCAAGCGATGCCGAACGGAGGCGAGTTAGCGATCAGTCTGTCCCAAGAGCCGCTTCAGTCGCTGGGAACCTCAGCGGTGCGACTAACGGTCCGTGATTCGGGTATGGGGATCGATCCAGCGCATCGCTCGCGCCTGTTCGACCCATTTTTTACGACGAAAGACGAGGGGACTGGTCTGGGGCTCGCTATCGTACATTCCATTGTGGACGCCCACCATGGACGGATCGATGTCGAGAGCACGGTAGGGCAGGGCACGGCCTGTTCAATCATCCTCCCTCACCCCTCAGTAGCCGGAGACGTAAGTCCCGAGGACGGCCCAGGCTGCGAAAAGGGTGCCGTCAAGAACGCCGAGCGAGCAGTGCGAGAGGTCGTCCTGATGGAGGATTCGTCTTATGACTGATCGTGAGAAGCAAATCCCGATGGCGGAGACCGGTGAGGAGCAGGAGCGGATTCTGGTCGTCGATGATGATCCGTCGATGCGTATCGCCTTAATGGAAACCATCAGGCGGCTTGGCTATGCCGTGCAGGGGGCGACTGATGGGACAGAGGCCTTGGAGCGAATCACGAAGTTTCGTCCGTGGTTGGTCTTGACGGATTTGCGCATGCCTCGCCTTACGGGTCTTGAGCTGATCAAGGAGATGAAGGCGCGAGCCCCGCAAACGGCGATTGTCCTCATGACGGCCTACGGAACAGTTGAAACAGCCGTTGAGGCCATGAAGCTGGGGGCCAGCGAATATCTGTTGAAACCATTTTCCATGGATGTACTGGAGCGGGCCATTGCCAATCTCAAAGCAGGCCGTGAGGAAGGGATTGGACTCGGTCGGCCGATCCATCAGGTAGAGCACCGAGCGCTGCTCAGCCAAGACCCTGGGATGGTCAGACTCCTGAGCACGATTGAAGGAGTGGCCTCCAGTCAGGCCACCGTCCTGATTCATGGCGAAAGTGGAACGGGCAAAGAGTTGCTGGCACGGTTTATTCATTTGCGAAGTCCGCGGGCCCATCGACCGTTCATTGCGGTGAACTGTGCCGCGCTTCCTGATGGATTACTGGAAAGCGAACTCTTCGGCCACGAGCGAGGGGCATTTACCGGTGCCGTCATCAGGAAAGTCGGGAAGTTTGAGATGGCCCATACAGGCACCTTGCTCTTGGACGAAATCAGCGAAATGAATCTGGCCCTCCAGGCGAAATTGTTGCGTGTCTTGCAGGAACGTGAGGTGGATCGGATCGGTGGGCGTGATCCGGTTCCGGTCAACATTCGTGTGATCGCCACGACGAATCGCATGCTCTATCGGGAGGTTGAGCAGGGCCGTTTTCGCGAAGATCTCTATTATCGCTTGAACGTCTTCCCCGTGACGGTACCACCGTTACGCGAGCGTGTCGTCGATATCCCCGTACTCGCGCGCCATTTTGTGAACCAATCAGCCATGAGAAATGGTCTGACTCCACCGGCTCTGTCGGACAGTGCTCTGGCGCATTTGCAACGCTTGCCCTGGAAAGGAAATGTGCGTGAATTGGAGAACGTGATGGAACGAGCACTGTTGTTGGCCGGCCAAGGGCCTATTTTACCGGAACATTGTCCTCCTGAAAGGAACGAGGACGTCACGATTCCGTTAGTGCGTGCATCACCACCGATGAATGGATCGCTGTGGGAGATGGAACGAGAGCTGATTTTCAAAACCTTGGCTCGTGTGAAAGACAATCGGACCCATGCGGCAAAAGAGTTGGGCATCAGCATCCGCACGCTCCGTAACAAACTGCGGGAGTATCGGGAGGGTGAACACTCGGCCTTCGGTTCGCCGGGAGGGTGACCACAATTGCCGATGGGCAAAATTGTCCCAGGCAATTGCTGTGCGCAATAGAGCGCTGAAGAGGTGGGAGGGCTGAACACGAGGGGTGTGGCCTAGGGCAGCACTCGTGGGTAATGTTTATACCGGGAGATCGGCACTCAGGTTGCAAGAACGATAGGGTGTCACCCTGAAAGGAGTAAAAAGCATGACGATCTTCGATCGAACGATGCGGTTGCTGGAGCGCACGCTTGACCTTCGCAGTGGCAGGCAACGGGTCATCGCCTCGAATCTCGCGAATGAAGAAACTCCGGGATATCGAGCCTCGGAGCTGACGTTCATGGATCAATTGCAGTCGGCGCACAAGGGGCGTCTCCCAATCGTCTTAGCGGCGACCCAGCCCCGGCATTTTGGTCTTCACGGGGCGGAAGGAGTGCAGGCGGTGACAGGAAAGCTCGGTGAGGTGCCGGCCGGAGACATTCCGCTCGATGCCAATTCGGTCAATCTCGAATTGGAGATGGCGAAGTTGTCTGAGAACGTCATGCAGTACAACGCGGCTGCCACCATTCTTGCGAAGAAGTTCAACGGGCTGTTGAATGCCATACGAGAGGGACGATAACGATGTAGCGAGTGTTCCACAGCGGGAAGACGGTTGACGAGTCATTCTTGATATCGAGGAGGTTCACCATGGAGATGTCAGACAGTCTGGCTGTTTCGGTTTCCGGGTTAGATGCTCAACGGCGACGACTCAACGTCATTGCCAGCAATCTCGCCAACGCGCAGTCGACGAAAACGCCGTCCGGCGGTCCGTATAAGCGGCGGGACGTGGTCTTTCGATCGACGGCAGTTCCCAGTGCATTTCAGCGATCGTTTCGGCAGGTGGCCGTGGGCCCATCGGCCCATGCGCTTGAAGGGGTTTCTGTCTCACGGGTGCAAGAAGATCCCAAGCCCGGGCAACTGATCTATGATCCGCACCATCCGGATGCCGATCCAAAGGGATTCGTCCGGCTTCCCAACGTCAATGTGATGGAGGAAATGGTGAATATGATCGGGGCGTCGCGCGCGTATGAAGCGAATGTGCAGGCGATCAATGCGACACGCACGATGTGGAACAAGGCGCTGGAAATCGGGAGGTAATCATGGGGCCAATCACTGGTGTGGCATCCGGCATCGCTCCTATTGTCGATGTGGCATCGACTGGATCCACGGGCACGACTGGAAAAACAGGCGGCCCAGGATTCCTGGATTCACTCAAGTCGGCGATCGGCAATGTCAACGATGCGCAAAGGGAAGCGGGTCGAGCGGTCGATGCGCTCATGACCGGCGATACGCAAGACATTCATCGGACCATGGTTGCACTGCAGCAAGCCGATGTGTCGTTCCAATTGATGATGCAGGTCAGAAATAAGCTCGTGACCGCCTATGAGGAAATTCAACGGATGCAAATCTGATCGGTCGTCTCGGTGGACGAGTAAGGGGTGGGCATGTTCTCCAAGTTTTCCATCAATCAACGGATGATCATCCTCGTCGCTTTGGCGGGATCCATTGCCGGTCTGATCGCCATCGCCTTGTGGACGCAACAGCCCGATATGCAAGTGCTGTTCACCCACCTTGGCAGCGAAGACGCCGCCGCCATTATCGACAAGCTCAAAGAGACCAAAGTGCCGTACGAGACGACCGGCGGCGGATCAACCGTATTGGTGCCCAGCGATCAGGTTCACGACCTGCGATTGCAACTTGCGACCCAAGGGCTTCCCCACGGCGGTGGAGTCGGATTCGAGATTTTCGACAAGACCTCAATCGGGATGTCCGAATTTGTTCAGAAGTTGAATTATCGTCGGGCATTGCAGGGAGAATTGGCGCGAACCATCGCTCAGATGCCGGAAGTGGAACGGGCCCGCGTCCATCTGGCCATGCCGGAGCGACGACTGTTCGCGAGTGAGCAGGAGAAAGCGAGAGCCTCCGTGATCGTCACGCTTCGTGGTGGGCAGCAACTTTCGCCGGCACAGGTGCAGGGGGTCATCCATTTGGTATCGAGCAGTGTGGAAGGGCTTCAATCCCGCGATGTGACCGTGGTGGACGGACACGGGCGTCTCCTGTCGGCGACGGTGACGGATGAGACGGCCGGGCTGAGCAATACGCAACTCGATTATCAGCGCAGCATTGAAAAAGACATCGAGACGCGTATCCAAACGATGTTGGAACGGATCGTCGGACCCAATAAGGCCGTTGTTCGTGTGTCGAGTGTCGTGGATTTCAGAAAAGTCGAGACGACGGAAGAGCGATATGATCCGAATAGCCAAGTCGTGAGAAGCGAACAGCGAGGCCAAGAAAAGTCCAATGGGAGCAATGGGGTTGGTGGCGGTGTGCCCGGCGTTCAGTCCAACGTGCCGCCAGGAACCGATGCTGAGCCGGCACAAACCAGTTCAAACAGCAGTCAAACAAAAAATGAAACGGTCAACTATGAGATCAGCCGCACCGTGTCAAAAATTGTGGAACCTGTCGGTGCCATTAAGCAACTGTCGGTCGCGGTGTTGGTCGACGGGGTGTATGAAGCGGCAAAGGCCGGTGAAGGTCAGGCGGGGGATGCGCCGGCTGCGGCACGAAAGTATGTTCCACGATCGGAAGAGGATCTCAAGCGTATCGAAGACATCGTGAAGAAGGCGATGGGCTTTTCTGCTGAACGGCAAGATCAGGTGCAAGTTGTGAACGTGCAGTTCGGGACCGAGGCTGAGGAACCGCAGGCGGGGACGGCGGAAGTTGCCTCAGAAGGGTTGAAACCATGGATGCCCTATCTTCGATACGGAGTGGCGATGCTTCTCTTTGCCGTTATTCTCTTGTTTGTCGTGCGGCCCTTGTTGGCCATGTTGGGAACAAATATAGAACAGGCACAGGCAGAGGCGTCCGTGGCAGAGCTTGCTGGTGGGACCGCAGCGGGTGGAGCGACGTTGGCGAATACCCCGGATCGAGCGCAGATCATTGATATGGCCAAAAAAAACCCTGATGCGACGGCTGTGGTGGTCAAAGAATGGTTGAAGAGTCCAAGCTAGAGTCTGGCGATGGCAAATACTCTGACCGGTGAACAAAAAGCGGCGATTCTGCTTCGTGCGATCGGAGAAGAAGCGGCTGCCCAAGTCATGAAGCAGCTGGATCCGAAGGAGATCAAGAAGCTGGGAAGCTTCATGAGCGGGACTGCACAGATTTCCCGAGAGGACGAAGAAGTGGTCATTTCCGATTTCCAGGCGGCCAGCGCGGCCGGAGGCATTCAATTCCAAGGACGAGAATTCATTAAAACAGTACTGACAAAGGCCCTGGGAGCAGACAAAGCGGCGCGGATTATTGAGTCCATGACGCAGAAAAATTATCCCGGGATTGAGGCGTTGAAGTGGGTTGACGTGAAAACTCTCACGCAAATGCTCAAGATCGAACATGCGCAAACAGTCGCTGTCATCCTTGCACATCTGGAGAGCGACCAGGCCGGTCAAGTCCTGGCTGCGCTTCCGGAGGAGATGCGAGGGGACGTGGCGCTTCGGCTTGCAACCATGGAAGAGGTACAGCCGGATGTGCTGGAGGAACTAAGCGACACGCTGCAAGAAACCTTGCTGGCCGGCAAGGGGGTCGGCGCACATAGCGTGGGAGGCGCTGAGGTGATTGCCAATATTCTGATGCGAATGGATAAATCGAATGAAGGCGGCATCATGGCGCGCATCACGGAGAAGAGTCAAACGCTTGCCGATAACATCCGGGCACTGATGTTCGTATTTGACGACATGGTGAAAGTGGACGATCGTGGAATCCAGGAATTAATGAAGGAGATCAGCAAGGAAGATTTGCCGGTGGCGCTGCGCGGCGCAAATCCGGAGGTGAAGGACAAATTCTTTAAGAATATGTCGAGTCGTGCTGCAGAAATGTTGAAGGATGATATGGAAGCCAGGGGGCCGGTTAAAGTATCCGATGTCGAAAAATCACAACAGAATATCCTCAAAGTCTGCCGAAAGCTGGAGGACGAAGGCCGTATTGTCATCGCCGGCGTTGGAGAGGAGATGCTCTAGTGGCAGCTGCGGCCATGTCGTCGATGTCGTCTCAGGGGCAGGGACTCTCCAGAGTGCAGGGAACGGTTCTTGTCGTCGATGATGAAGAAAGCATTCGGAACCTCTTCCGTGAACTCTTCAGGTCTGAGCGCATCAATGTCCGCGTTGCCGGTTCACGACAGGAAGCGGTGGCGATGGTCAAGCAGATGGCGCCGACTCTGATGATTGTCGACGTGTTGCTGCCGGATGGAGACGGCATTGCCGTCTTGGAAGAAGTACAGAAACTGGACAATCGGATCATCGGCGCAGTGATGACCGGAGCGGCCACCATCGAGCTTGCCGTGCGAGCAATGAAAGCAGGGGCTGTCGAGTTCTTCTTGAAGCCGTTTCAGACTGAAGTGGTCAGTGCCACAGTTCGACGTTTGTTGGCGGTTCATCAGGCGCGCGGGGAAAATTCGGTGGTGAAGCACGCGGCTGTCCGGTCTGGGGCGATCCGGCTACAGAATACACCCTTTCATACCTTTGATGAGGGTGGCATGTTTCGGGAAGCCGATGGTCCTGGGGAGTACGAGCGTGGGTTGGCGGAGGGACAACGGCTCGTAGAGGATGAACGTCGACAGGTCTTGGCCGTGCTGACCAACGCCGCGAGACAGTTTGACCTCGCGCGAGGAACGGTGCGGCAGACGATGGAAGCGGACGTGATCGAGTTGGCGTTTCAAGTGGCTTCCAAGATTCTGCATGAGTCGGCTGAATCGTCCCGGGAGCAGATCATCGTTCAGGCTAAGGCTGGGATCCATGCGTTGCGCGACGCCGAGAGCGTGGTGATACAGGCACATCCCTTGGATGCCGGTGTCTTGGAAGCTGCCAAGGCTGAGCTCGCAGGACAACGAGATATCTCTTTCGCGATCACCATTGAAGCGGTTCCATCACTCCCACGAGGGAGTTGTCTTTTGCATACCAGTACGCGATTGGTCGATGCCTCCCTGGAGACGCAGTTGGCCCGTTTGGGCCATGCTGTGCAGCATGGAGTGCCTCATGAGTCTTAGTCATCTTTTTGAGCACATCGAACCGCTTGAGAAATCCGGACGGGTGGCCCAGGCCGTGGGGGTGGTGGATGCGTCCCTTATGATGCAGTCAGCTCGTTTAGGACGGGCCGTGCAGGATGGGGTGTCCTATGAGTCTTAGTCATCTCCTTGAGCACATCGAACCTCTTGAGATATCCGGACGGGTGGCCCAGGCCGTAGGGATGGTGGTGGAAGGCTATGGCCCGATGACGACCATCGGCGAGCTCTGCCGCATTACCAGGGAGGTGGGTGAAGCTCCGATTACGGCGGAGGTGGTCGGATTTCGTGGGGAGCGTGTGTTGTTGATGCCGCTTGGAGATATGCGCGGGATCGGACCCGCCAGCCGCATCACCATGACCGGCCAGGTGGCGAGCCTCGCAGTCGGGTCCGGCTTGTTAGGCCGGATTCTGGATGGATGCGGGGATCCTATCGACGGTAAGGGAGCGTTGAAGACGAGTCATTCGTATCCGCTGCATACTGCCGCACCGAATCCGCTCAAGCGGGCTCGCATCCAGGATCCACTTGATCTCGGCGTTCGTGCGATCAACGGATTCTTAACCTGTGGCCGTGGACAAAAGATGGGGATTTTTTCAGGGTCCGGGGTCGGAAAGAGCGTCCTGTTAGGGATGATTAGCCGCTATACAAAGGCAGATGTCAACGTCATTGCCCTCATCGGAGAACGAGGACGAGAAGTCAACGAGTTTCTTGAGCGTGACCTGGGGGCCGATGCACTGGCGCGAAGCATCGTGGTCGTCGCAACGTCCGACCAAGCCCCTTTAATACGTCTGCGAGCCGCATTGGTGGCCACGACGATTGCCGAATACTTCCGTGATGCAGGACAGCATGTTCTCTTGTTGATGGATTCAGTCACGCGGCTGGCCTATAGCCAGAGAGAGGTCGGACTGGCCATCGGAGAGCCGCCGACAACGAAAGGCTATACGCCATCGGTGTTTGCGCTTCTGCCACAGCTCTTGGAGCGTGTGGGAACAGGGCCCGGACCAGGAACCATTACCGGTCTCTATACCGTGTTAGTGGACGGTGATGACATGAATGATCCCATCGCCGATACCGTACGATCGATTTTAGATGGCCATATTGTGTTGTCGCGTACGTTGGCCGCGCGCAACCACTTTCCGGCCATTGACCTGCTCCAGAGCACGAGCCGTGTCATGCGGGATATCGTGGGGAAGACGCATCATGATGCCGCTAGGCGGGTGCTTGAATTGATGGCTCGGTATCAACAGTCCGAGGATCTCGTGTTATTAGGCGCGTACAAGGCTGGGATGAATGCGGTACTCGACAAAGCCGTTCAAGCCCAGGATTCAATCAACGGATATCTCCGACAAGCGATCGACCAGCCTGCAAGCTTGGCCTCCTCGGTGCAGGAGCTTGAGGCGTTAGCGCGGCAAGCGGCATGAGTCTTGATTCGATACGTAAGGTTCACGCACAGACTGTCGAGTCAGTGATGATGGAATTATCACATATCGTACAAGCGCTTACTCACAGTGAAGAGCAGTATCGCACCATGGAGGTTCAGCTTCAGGCGGATACTGAGACCTATGCTCAACAGGCCAGGCAGGGCCTGACGATCGAAGACCTGTTGCAATGGCAGGCGACGCTGGATGCCCAGCGTTCTGCGCTGCAGCAAGTCCGTGCCGCAATCGATCATGCGACCGGTCTGTGGCAGCAGACTCAGGAACGACTTGTTGTGGCCAGGCAAGAGTGCAAGCTTCTTGAACGAGTAGCTGAGCAGCGCCGGAGCGTGGTGCGTACGGCACATGCTCGTCGGGAGCAGTGGGCAACAGATGAGGCTGCCAGCCGTCAGGTGTCTATGCGAAGCCGGGTCGACTCATGACGAAGTATGTCAGACGGATGAAAGGTTCAGGGTGTACTCTCAGGACTCGCTGGTCGTGGTTCACGCCGCGATTGAGGGGGAACCGGCGTGCACCCCTCTGGACGATGGTCGGGGGATTGGTCGTCTCGACGATTCTTTTTTGGATGATGGTGCAGTTGGGGCAAGCCTCTTCAGATCCCAAGCCCAAAGCCTCGCCGCCACAAAATTCCGCCAAGCAAGAAGGGCAAGCATCTGCCCAAGAGGGACCACTTCACGAGCCTGAAGCCAAGGAAGGGGCAACGGCCGCGGTCCGATCGGCGACTCAGGGACCGGCAATTGAGATGCCCCGCGAAATACTCGAGATGCTGGATCAACGAAAGCGCGACCTGGATCGACGGGAAGAGGTCCTTCGCCAGAATGAAGAACGACTCATGATCGTGCGGAGTCAGGTCGAGGAGCTTCTTGAACAGAACGAGGCGCTGGAAAAGCGGATGCAGAGCGCACGAGCCAAAGAGGAACGTCCTGCGGCTCAATCGACCAAGAATCAAGCGGACAAAGATCGTGGAGCACAGGAACAGCGGACTCAACTGGCTAAAATCTTTGAATCGATGCCGTCGGAGGATGCTGCGGCACGTCTTGAGCGGATGCCGGACAGAAAAGCGATTGAAATTCTACGAATGGTCAAGTCCAAGACGGCAGGAGCGATCCTTTCTCAGGTGAAAGCTGACCGAGCTGCTAAACTCACCGAACAGTTGCTGACGCAAACGCCGTAGAATTCCACCGTACCGTTGGTTGTTTCAGCCACACAGATGCACTTCAGTCTCTTTCCGTTCGTCCTCAGGACGATCGACGGCTTGGCCGCTCTCTCGAGAGTTGCATTCGCTAAATAAATACTATACGATATAATAACTTGAATCATAATACGTATGTTATTAAATTTAATGGAGAACATTGGCATGTCTCGACGCGGCGCCTCTATTAGTCAGTCGCTACGAACAGCTCTATCCAGGGCTTCGCTCTTGGCTTGTATAATCATGGTTACGCTTGCTGCTCTTTCTGAGCCGGTGGTTGCCGGCCAGCAGGTTCCATTCATTGTCTCAAGTACACATGCTCAGAATACGCCTTGGTCGATCGATGAGGGTGACGTCAAGCCTGCTGGTCACAGCGCGCGGTTTATTGTGAGAGATCGGCACATCACGGGTACATTTGCAGGCGACATCAGTGGTGGCTTCACAGTCACCTATGATACCAATGTTCCACTTGCCACCCAGTCTGGTCCCATTCACGCTCGAATGGTTGCCGGTGTGTATGAGGCAAATATGACGATGGTATCCAGTGTCGGTCCTACTCCGGTGCCCTGTGAGATACCGGATGGTGCGACCTGTCTTGAGACACCGGTCGGCAACTTCGTGCCAGGACTGTTGCTGAACGGCAGAATGAATTTTCAAAGCGGGGCCAAAGGCAAGGGGAATGTGAGTGGATGGCTGATCGCGCTTCTTGACCAAGAAGGGCACATCACGAGTATTATGGCCGGCCAGCTCACGATCGTCGGTCAGTGGGTGCAATGAGGGTAGAAGTTTTGGGGTAGATGCTGGAAACAGCGCACAGTGGCCGACGGATAGATGTTGTGAACCGGAGACACCTCGGATGACCTAACCCGTTCCCATTCAGTAGGTTGGGTAGGACCATGATTTGACTTCTCTCATCCGCGGCCGTGGGGCTAATGTGTCTTGGAGGGCCAGCTGTGGTCAAGGCCGCTGATTCCGTGAATCTTGATCAACCATTTCAGGAGGCGCTGAGTTTGGATCTTTTGTCGCTCGCTGCGGTTCAAGTACGATCCTGAAGGCAAGTCCAAGTCCGATCGCCTCCGGAGTGCTGACACCCGGATTGGCATTTTCGGTTCAAACTGCCAGAGGAGCCTGGTACGGAGAATCAGCAACACATGGAGCCTCCGTTCTAAGAACGTTGAAACGAGCTCTTTCCCCATTCCGATTCCTTTTGCCTACCACCGAGTAAAATTTGCCTCTTTCCATCTCTGTGATTGTAAGTGGAATCACAACCACTCGATATTTCAGATCATTAGGAACCGCTAGCCTGGCATGGGGCTTGTATTTCGTCCTGCCGGAATCTCACGAGGACGGATAGACATGGATTTCATTACCACAGATCTACTCTCCACCACATCGAGCCCTACCTCAGGTGGGATAGTGCGGACTGCTCGTTCTGCTTCTTTCAGTGGTCCTGCCGTTCAGAAGAGTTTTTCTTCTGTTTTGCAAGGGGTTCGTGGCGAAGAGAGGAAGGGGAACACTCAGGAAGCAGAGAGTCCACGAGGATCCTATAAGACCGAGGATCGACCGGATTCCAAGCAGAGTAAAGACCTTAGCTCTGCGGCGTCCGACACAGAACGGGCTGAGGCCACACAGGCTCGCACTTCAGGTAGTGGAAAGTTAAGCGATAGTCAAAGTCAGACAACGGATAGCTCTCAGGACGAATCTGAATCGGCATTGTCGCAGAGTAACTCCGGATCAACAGCGGATGGATCCATGTTTGTGTCGATGACGCCAGCGAATGTGTCTCAGGCAGGAGCTCCGATGGTGGCCAATGTGGTACCGGAGACGCACGATGGCTTGCAGGTCTCAGACTGCGAATGTAGTTCCGATGAAGGATCTTCATCAACACCAATGGTGACTAACGCTTCAGTGCGACCAACCGAGAATCGTTCACTTGAGAAAGGAGCACCTCCTGTATCGGCTGACGGGCCGGAACAGGCTCAGGCGGCATCGCCGTCTCAGAAAGAAGCTGAGCCCCACGTCAAGCAGACCACTGAGCTGGGGGGCACCAAGGGTGATCATGACCTGCAGCGGAGCGCAACCGATTCTGTAACCACTCACGCTGCGATTCAAACCTCGCCATCCGGTGAAACCATTTCGGCGTCCGATCACACCAGTGCTCGGCTTGTCCAGACCCATGACGGAAAGCTCTTACCAGGGAGTCAATTTGATCAAAACCTGGCGGCCCCTGATCGAGGCGATAATGGTGTCGCGCGCCATTCAGCGGAGAATCAGGGGCCTCAACTTGTGCCGGCTCATGAGGATCAGGGAGATGCTGGTCCAAAGACTCAGGAGATCATCCCTCATGGACGGCAACTCGTTGCTGATCAGGAGGAGTTGTTCAGTCAGTCAGGGCAGGAGCATGAGGGGCGACAGCAAGGCAATCCTGAAAGCAAGCTCGTTCAGGGGGCGGTTGTCGACCTTCCATCCATGAATGGCCGTACAATGGAACAGTATGCGGCTGTCGCACAAAGTCAAGCCGTTTCCGTACCCACGGCATCTTCCCCAACGGTCATTGTGCCGCCGGCACAACCAGTCTCCCCAGTGCCTGATCTGACCCAGCCACCCACTCCTTCTCTTTTGCGCTCAGTGGTGTTGGAAGTGGCCCAGCCAGAGTTGGGGCATGTCAACATCCGTGTTGCCATGATGAACGAGTCCGTTCACGCTCACTTCTTGACGGATCGGGTGGAGGTTGGGCAGTTCCTTCTCAACGGACAGGACAGACTTCAAACCACGCTGCAAGCGAGCGGACTCGACATGGGACAGTTTCGAGTCGACATCGATCGCCAGAGTGGTGGGCGCTCGTTCCAACAGGGATTGTTTCAGGAACAGGGACAATCCGGACAGCAAGGATCCCAGAGGGGCGTACAGGAGCAGGCTCATGGGTGGTCGGATGAGATGTACCGTCCCCTCCAGGGGCGGCTGAACGTGGTGGCGTAAGACGAAGGGAGACTCCACATGATCGATCCCGCAGGACTGAGCACGACCGTGACCCCATCCACGCCTGAAAAAACAGGACCTCGATCCCTGGGACAGGACGATTTTCTCAAACTATTGGTTACGCAGCTGAAAAACCAAGACCCATTGAAGCCGACAGACAATACCGAGTTCGTCTCGCAGCTCGCGCAGTTCAGCCAGCTCGAACAAAGTGCAAAACAAGCGCAGCTGCTGCAGCAGAGCCTCGATGCGCAAACGGCGTCTTTACAATTCACACTGCTTCCGATGGTTGGCCGCACGGTGACGATCGGTCATCCGTTGGTTCAGCTGGGAGAGGGCCCGGCCACGTTCGGGTACTCGCTGGAGAAGAATGCTGCGAAAGTTCTCGTCAGCATTCAGAATGAAGACGGACAAGTCATGCGGACGCTAGAGTATCGTGATCGATTGGCCGGACCCAATGCTGCCGAGTGGGATGGAAAGAACCAGAACGGAGTGCAGATGCCCAAGGGCCTGTACCGTTATGTCATTTCCGCAGCAGACGGGGAAGGAAGGTCGGTGAACGTAGAGGGGCGTGCGACCCTCACCGTGTCCGGTATCCGCATGGAAGAAGGGCAGGCAAAACTCCTGGTCGGTGATTTGTCGGTTGATCCGTCCGAGATCGTCGAGTTGAGATAACACAAGAGGAGGACTGTACCGATGGGAATTCTGTCGTCGCTTTTTACGGGCGTCAGCGGGCTGAACGCAAACGGCAATGCGCTATCGGTCGTGGGAAATAATATTGCGAATTTGAGCACGGTGGGATTCAAGTCCAGCCGTTCTGTTTTCGCCGACCTGATCAGTTCCTCACTGGGAGGGGCGGGCGGAGCGATTCAGACCGGTCTGGGTGTCGCGCTCAACGGCGTGCAAGGAAACTTCAGCCAAGGTTCGCTCAGCACCACGAGCAACGCATTGGACTTGGCTGTAGACGGTAACGGATTTTTTGTCCTTCGCGATACAGCCGGGGCGGCGTTTTATTCCCGGGCTGGACAGTTTCACTTGAATTCGCAAAACCAGATCGTTGATCCAAGCGGATTTCTGCTCCAGGGTTTTCAAGTCAATACCAGTGGGCTCATCACTGCCAGCATCAGCGGTGTAACACTTCCGACGACCACGGCTCCTCCGAATCCGACCAGCACCGTCGATATCGGCGCCAATCTCAATTCACAATCGGCCACCGATACATTTTCCCTTGCGGATCCGGCCGGGACGTCTCGGTTCTCCTCGTCGATCACGGTCTATGACTCCGTGGGTAACAGTCATCTCCTGACGAGTTATTTTACGAAGACGGCGGCGAACACCTGGACGTATAACGTGCTCGGCAGTACGAGCGAAATCGTGACGGGTAATTACCATACGTCGAATGTGAATACCTCGCTCGGACTGGTGCGGTTAGCCTCGGGAACGTTGACCTTTAACACCTCAGGCGCATTGGACACGGAGAGTGTCGTGACGAGCTACGATAGCGGCACGGCTGGAGGCACAGCCGGAGGTACGGTCGGACAGTCACAGATCGATTTTGTCGGCGCGACTGCCGATCAAGCGATCAGCTTCAACTTCGGTACAAGTGTCACGACCGATGGGGGGAACGGCATGAACCTGACCACTCAGTTCGGTGCCGCCTCAGGGCTCGTTCAGCAATCTCAAAATGGATTCGGGGCCGGAGCGCTCCAGACATTCAGTGTGGAGACCAACGGAATGATCAATGGAAGATTTTCAAATGGGCAGGTCCGGCCGCTGGCCCAGTTAGCGTTGGCGCGGTTCCCTGATCCCCTCGGGCTTGTGCGAACCGGAAAAAATACGTTTGCCGAATCCGGTACCTCCGGACAACCGTTGATCGGGGCTGCCACGTCTGCGGGTCTTGGAAGAGTCCTTGCCAATACGCTTGAGTTGTCCAACGTCGATCTGGGGGAAAGTTTTATTGAGATGATTGCAGCCCAGCGAGGGTTCCAGGCAAATTCGAGGGTCATCACGACTTCGGATGAAGTGCTTCAAGAGTTGGTGAATCTGAAACGATAAATGTATCGGTTGTAGCCCGGGAAGAAGATTCTTCCCGGGCCTCGTTCCCAGGCACGGAGCCCTAATGGGAGCCTCGTTCCAACCCTCGCGTCTTCCCATCATGTCAGTTTCTTGACGGTGTCAACGACTCGCCTGACGGTATAGTGGGAAGGTACCGGCTACCTGGCCCACCTCTCCTAAAACCTCGTGGAAATACATCTATTGCAAAGCTCTGTGGCCGGCAACCACAAGCCGTTCAATGGCATATGCATTGCAGTTGCTTCACGGGGGCGATGAGGCCTTCAAGGAGGAGCTATGGCAGATGCAGCCGAGACAGACGACAAAACCGCTGGAGCGGCCCTCGCTCCGGCACTCCCGATCAAGTTGCTTATTATTGTGTCGGTGGTTGCCCTCCTGTTCGGTGTGGGAGGAGCGGTTGTCGCCGTTAAGTTCTTCGGCGGATCCGATAAAAATGCGGAACATACCGATGAGCATAAGACTGAGACGGCGGCTAAACCCGACCCACAAGGCGGAACAAGTGGAAAGCCAGGACAGACTGCCGCCCCAGGAGTGATGTTCGATTTGGATCCGTTCATTGTGAATCTGGCTGACGTTCCGGACGTGCGCTATTTGAAGCTGACGGTCAAGCTTGAAGTCGACAGTGATGCGGTTTCTGCCGATCTGTCCGCCCGGGTTCCTCAGGTCCGCGACGCAGTCCTGGTGTTACTCAGCAGTAAGGATGTGAATGCGGTCAGAACCACGCAAGGGAAGTTTCAATTGCGAGATGAGATTACGCAACGGATCAATGGGCTGCTCCCTAAGCCGGGTGTGCGGTCGGCGTATTTCACGGATTTTGTCGTTCAGTAAAGATCGCTCGTATGGAAAAAATCCTATCACAAGACGAAATTGATGCCCTCTTGAAAGGCGTCGTCTCGGGAGAAGTCGACACGACTCCCAAGGAAGGTGAAACGACCGCAAAGGGAGTCGCGCAATACGATCTTTTCAATCAAGAGCGGATCATTCGCGGGCGAATGCCCACGATGGAAATGATCAACGACCGGTTTATCCGCCGGCAATCGGTGGCCTGGACCAATATGTTTCGTGACGCCATTGATTTTGTGGTGGTCGGGACTCAAGTGATCAAGTTCGGTGAATTTCTCAAGAAAATCCCGCAGCCCTCTTCGCTGAATGTGTTTCACATGTCGCCCTTGCGCGGTAGCGCGCTCTACGTGATGGATGCATTTCTCGTCTACTTGATCATCGATTACTTCTTCGGCGGGAAGGGGCAAACTCACGTGAAGCCGGAAGGCCGGGACTTTACTCCTGTGCAGTTACGCGTGATCAAAAAGCTCTTGCTGCAGGCGTTGGTCGATCTTGAAAAGGCATGGCAGGCTGTGGCACCGGTGAAAGTGGAATATGTACGATCGGAAAGTAATCCGCAGTTTGCAATGGTCGTGACGTCGTCAGAAATCGTGATGGTCGTCACGTTGCAGGTTGTGCTCGGTGAAACCGCTCGTGAGCTCTATATTGTATATCCCTATGCCATGCTCGAACCGATCAAAGAAAAACTGTATTCAGGCCTGGTATCCGACCAAGTCGATCAGAATGGAGACTGGAGTCAACGATTCCGAGAACGCTTGCAGGAATGTCCTCTGCCGATCGCCGTTCGGTTGGGAACTGCCACGGTGACGGTCAAGGATGTTCTCAATTTCTCCCCCGGGGATGTGGTGTTACTCAATCAGCGACCGGGTGATCCACTCGATTGCTTTATCGAAGGGTACCATAAATTTCAGGGCAGTCCCGGGGTCTATAAGGGCAATCACGCATGTCGCGTGACCAAAGTGCTGACATAAGCGGGACCGGAGGACGCGAACGACATGGCCGAATCAGATTCCACGACGCCTCGTGATTCCCAGACCGGTGGAGGAATGTCTCCACAGCTTGCATCGTTTCCGCCTGTTCAGGATTCAGAAACCGGAGGCAGCTCAAAGAATATCGACTTTATTTTAGATATTCCGATGAATGTCGCGGTGTATGTGGGATCCACCAAAATGGCGATCCGTGATCTGCTCCAGTTGGCGCAAGGGTCCGTCATCGAGCTCGACAAATTGGCAGGCGAACCAATGGAGGTGATGGTCAACAATAAACTGGTTGCACGTGGCGAGGTCGTCGTGGTGAACGAGAAGTTCGGTATTCGGTTGACCGATGTGGTCAGTGCGGCCGAGCGGGTTCAGCAGCTCCGGTAAATGGTCAAAGGGAGAACGCGTGATTGACGTCTGGGATAGCCTGATTCGAACCGTCTTGGCGCTGGCCGTGGTGTTGGTCTGCATCGGTATCGTCGCATTTGTGGCCCGTCGGGTGATGGGGCCACGGGCAGGGAATTCCGGTGGCCGGCCACTGGTTCAGGTGTTAGCGAGTGGGTATCTTGCTCCGCGCAAGACGATCAGTGTGGTGGAAGTCGCCGGCGAGTATCTGATCGTAGGAGCAACGGCAACCGATCTCATTTCCTTGGGACGGATCAACAATACGGCACATCTCCGTGAATTGCTGGGGATGCCGGCTCAAAAGCCTTCCCCTGAGATGACATCGGCCTCAGGGGCGGATGTGGCGTCATGGCTTCAACGACAACCGCTCCATTGGGCTGATCATGAGAAGGAACAGCATGGTCGCTGATCGCGTTCATTCACGACTTCTTGGCTGGACGCTTGTCGTCGGGGCGGGGATGCTGCTTTTGGCATCGGCAGCAGAAGCAGCCACAAACGGCCCGTCCGTCAGCATTGATTTGGGGGCTGGCGGCCCGAAACAAATGGCCGTCGTCATCCAGATTCTGATCCTGTTGACGGTGCTGTCTTTGGCACCGGCCTTATTCATCATGGTCACATCGTTTACCAGGATCGTCATTGTCCTGGCTTTCCTCCGGCAAGCGCTCGGCACACAAGCCGTCCCTCCCAATCAAGTCTTGTTGTCCTTGGCCCTGTTCCTGACGATGTTCATTATGGCGCCGGTCGGGCAGTCCGTCTACAACAACGCGCTGCAGCCGTTGCTTGCCGAACAGATCTCCTATGAAGATGCGTGGAAGAAGGGGATTGAGCCGGTTCGTGGGTTCATGCTGAAACAGGTCCGGGACAAAGACCTTGAGTTGTTCATTCAGTTAAGTCACATCCCCAAACCGGATCGGGTTGAGGACGTTCCGACCCAAGCCATCATTCCTGCCTTTATTCTGAGTGAGTTGCGAATCGCCTTTCAAATCGGCTTCTTGATCTACATTCCATTTCTGATCGTCGACATGGTTGTCGCGAGCATCTTGATGTCGATGGGTATGATGCTCCTGCCTCCGGTCGTCATCTCCCTCCCGTTCAAGTTGATTCTATTCGTGCTGGCCGACGGCTGGTATCTCGTTGTCGGCTCGATGGTGCGCAGTTTTCAATGACTCCATGGTCGTTTGAGTGACTCAGGCAACGGGAGTTGTGTGCGATGCGGCTGACGGCGACTCTGGACATGATTCAGTAGGGAGCAGTCCATGACACCTGAAATCGTGACGGAATTGGGCAGGCAGGCGCTGGAAACCACGCTGCTCGTGTCGGCTCCGATCTTAGGACTCAGTCTGCTCGTCGGTCTGATCATCAGTGCGTTCCAAGCCATGACTCAGCTGAATGAGGCCACGCTGACGTTCGTTCCCAAAGTCTTGGCACTCTTCGGAGCATTATTAGTGTTTCTCCCGTGGATGTTGAACGTCATGACAACGTTCATGGCAAATCTCCTGATGAACATTCCGAATTACGTGCGCTAGCGGGCTTGTTGAAACACGATGGTAGAGATCTCGACACCTCGTCATCATGGATGCCGCAGGACGTGATGGCGAGGCGCTCAGCGATGTGAGAATCAGCTTGGACGAATGGTTTCAACCGGATACTAGGAAGGAACGATGGCGTTAACACAAACCATTCAGGTGCTCCTTCCTGAGTTTCAAGCGTTCTTGGTCCTCATTTCTCGAATCGGAGGACTTCTCGCCGCATTGCCGGTCCTCAGTGGACGCTCAGTTCCATTGAAGGTAAAAGGAGCGTTGGTATTGGCGTTGGGAGTGCTGTTGGCTCCTTTGATCCATCTTCCGGCGGTGCCCTACGATCCCCTTGTGCTAGCTGCCGGGCTCCTCAGCGAACTGGTCATCGGGTTGGCTATTGGTTTGGCTGTCAGGCTATTTTTTGGCGCGTTTGAGGTTGCGGGAGAAATGATCGGCGTACAGATGGGATTCGGTGTCGTGCAGCTCCTTGATCCCGCCACATCGCGCCAGACACCGCTGATGGCACAGTACTTTACCCTTCTGGCGTCCCTCGTCCTGCTCTCATTGAATGGCCACATGCTCATTGTGGCGACGATTTTGTCCAGCTATGAATCCATCCCGGCATTTGGAGCCTCTCTTCCGTCGGGAGCTGGAGATGAGGTGCTGCGCCTCTCCCAACACATGTTCATGATAGGGCTCAAGCTTGCCGCCCCGGTGCTCATCATCATTCTGATGATCAACATTCTACTTGCGATTCTGGGCCGGGCGGTCAGTCAAATCAACGTGTTCGTGCTGAGCTTCCCTATCACCATTGTCGGTGGATTGGCGGTACTCAGCGTATCAATGCCGTTTACAGTGGAACTTCTGATTCAAGAAATCGAACGATTGCAGTTTACGATCTTTGGACTTCTGAAGGCGTTAGGACATGGCTGAGGACAAGGGAAATAAAACAGAGCCGGCGACTCCCAAACGCAAGGAGGAGGCTCGCAAGCAAGGACAGGTCGCCGTGAGTCGCGACCTGTCAACCGCCGCCGTGCTCGTAGGCGGCGTGGGATTGTTGGGTGCCATGTTGCCGGTTGGTCTTCTGAAAATGACGGAGATGACTCGCCAAGGGTTGACGCTTTCCTTTCCCGGAGAGTGGTATCGCCACATCTCGATTGAGCAAGTCTATACGATTCTTATTCAGACCGGCGTGACGGTAGGCGCGTTGAGTCTTCCGATCGTCGCGGGTGTCCTTATCTTGGGGAGTGTGGCCACACTCCTCCAAACAGGTTTGTTGTGGCGAACGAATGCCTTTCAACTCGATTGGAGTCGAATCAATCCCGCCAAAGGATTCGCACGCCTGGCCTCGTTGCGTTCCGTCATGGAACTCGTCAAGGGTCTGCTGAAGATCGCCATCATTACTGGAATCGGGCTGTGGGTCACCCGCCCTGACGTGTTGCGGATTCCAGAGTTGATTCAGTTTGAGTTGAGCGGCGTGTTACCGCTGGCGGGGAGTCTTGCGTTCAAGGTCGGGTTGGCGGTGTCGGGCGCGATTGCGGTGCTGGCTATTTTTGACTATGCCTATCAGCGATATGAATGGGAACGCAGTCTCCGCATGTCGAAGGAGGAGATCAAAGAAGAACACAAGGCGGCGGAAGGCGATCCTCTGATTAAGAGTCGCGTACGAATCGCCCAGCGTGAGTTGATGAAGAAACGCATGCTGGCGGCCGTCAAAACGGCTGATGTGGTGATTACGAACCCCACGCACTTGGCCGTCGCACTGAAGTATGACACCGCCACGATGACGGCTCCGGTCGTGGTGGCCAAAGGTGCCGGTGTGATTGCGGAACGAATCAGAGAGTTGGCACGACATCATAGCGTACCGGTCGTGGAAAATAAGTTTGTCGCCAGGACGCTATTCAGGCTCGTCGATATCGGAAAAGAAATTCCGAACGATCTCTATCGCGCGGTGGCGGAGATCCTGGCCTTTGTGTATCGCGCGAGAGGGGGCGCGGCGTAAGTCGGTCGTACGTTCGATCCATTATGGCAACCGTCACGGAACCAGCAGGCTCAACTCACTTCATCAAGCACCCGGACGTGCTCATGTCCGTGGGGGTCGTCGCCATTCTCATGGTGATGCTCCTCCCGTTGCCTCGGTTCATCCTCGACTTGTTGCTCAGCTTCGACATCACCCTCTCTGTCATCATTCTCTTGGTCGGCCTTCAAGTACGCCGGCCCATCGAGTTTTCAGTGTTCCCATCGATTCTCCTAATGATTACCTTGTTCCGATTGTCGCTGAATATCGCCTCGACGCGACTCATCCTTCTGCACGGCAACGAAGGGGCCGGGGCAGCCGGTGAGGTCATTCGGGCGTTCGGCAATTTCATCGTCGGCGGCAATTACACCGTCGGTCTCGTGGTCTTTACGATTCTCGTCGTCATCAATTTTGTGGTGGTCACCAAGGGAGCAGGCCGTGTCGCCGAAGTTGCGGCACGGTTCACGTTGGATGCGATGCCAGGGAAGCAGATGAGCATCGATGCGGATCTGAATGCCGGGTTGATCAATGAAGCCGACGCGCGCCGACGAAGGCGCGAAATCACCGAAGAGGCAGATTTCTACGGGTCGATGGACGGAGCCAGTAAGTTTGTTCGAGGTGACGCCATCGCCGCAGTGATCATCACCCTGGTGAATATCCTCGGCGGCCTGGCCATCGGTGTCTTGCAACAAGGGATGAGTCCGGGACTCGCCGCGCAAACCTACACGGTGCTGACCGTCGGTGAAGGACTGGTCGCGCAGATCCCCGCTCTCATTGTATCGACTGCAGCCGGTATTGTCGTGACGCGGGCTGCTTCAGATATGGACTTGGGGGGGGCGATGACAAAGCAACTGCTGATGTCCCCCAAGCCGGTCGGGATTGCAGCGGGGATTCTTCTCGCGCTTGGTTTAGTCCCTGGCCTGCCGCATCTGGCCTTCTTGGTATTAGGCAGCGCAGTGGCTTGGATGGCCTATCACTTGCACCAAGAGGAGCTTCGCGAATCTGCACCAACCCCGACGCCTGCGGCTCCCAAAGTTGATGAGGGGCCAACCCGTGTGACGCCATTGGATCTGATGGAAGTGCAAGTGGGCTATGGATTGATTGGTCTGGTGGAAGGGACGCAGGGCACGGCCTTGCTCGATCGGATCAAAGCGCTCCGGCGGCAGTTTGCGGAGACGATGGGATTCGTGGTCCCACCCATTCATATCCGCGATAATTTACAGCTGAGACCCAACGAATACGCCATCATGTTGAAGGGGGTGGAGGTCGCCAAAGCGGATGTCTTGCCTGGGCACCTGTTGGCGATTGATCCAGGGACGGGGCAGAAGGGGGTGGTCCAGGGCATTGCGACGAAGGAGCCCGCATTCGGGCTGCCGGCACTGTGGATCCCGGAAGCTGGAAGAGAACAGGCTCAGATTGCCGGGTACACCGTTGTAGATGCGAGTTCCGCGATCGCCACTCATCTTTCAGAGTTAGTGAAGCGGTATGGTCACGAATTGTTGGGGCGCCAGGAGGTTCAGGCGCTGCTGGATGAGGTTGGGAAATCCCATCCCAAGCTGGTGGAAGAGCTGATTCCGACGATGGTTCCCTTGGGAACAGTTGTTCGGGTCCTCGGTAACCTGCTCAAAGAGGGCATTCCGATTCGAGACCTGCGCTCCATTCTGGAGGCGATTTCTGATCAAGCCTCGAACAGTAAAGATCCTGAACTGCTGACGGAATATGCCAGGCAAGCCTTGGCGAGGACGATTACCAAACAGTATCAAGCATCAGACGGAAGCCTCCAGGTGATTACGCTGGATCCTCGGCTAGACCGGTCGCTGGCCGACCAAGTTGCGGCACTTCCGCCCGGAGCGTCCTTACAGCTTGATCCGACCGTGTCGCACAAGCTTCTGACGGGAATTAAACAGGCGGCTGAACGGGTTGCGGCTCGAGGGCAACAACCGATCGTGATCTGTTCACAGGCTGTTCGGCGGCATCTTCGTCGCCACAGCGATCGCATTCTTCATTCCGTTCCGGTGATGGGGTTTAACGAGGTCGATTCGTTTGTTCGCTTACAGTCGCTTGATACGGTGCGAGTCGACTCCGAGTTGGCACAGTCATCCTAGGATAGCCGATGAAGGTCAAGACATTTCACGCGCTCACCATGCAGGATGCCCTCCGAGCCATCAAGGAGGAATTGGGACCGGATGCCATTATCTTGTCCTCCAAAGAGGTGCGCGAGGGGGGGCGACTGCTGCGAGTCTTCAATCACACCGTGTTGGAAGTGATGGCGGCAGCTGAGTACGAGCGTCCACAGGTTGTACGGGAGAGCAAACAGGCTCAAGAATCCGTGCCGACCGTACGAACGTCAGGGGACAGCCCTCCGGCCGTTGATCCGGAGAAGACATTCCAGCATACCTTGCGAGGATTGTTGAAACCTATCAATGAGACGAAACGGAGAAAGCATCACCAACAGGAGCCACCACAAACGCCTGCCACATCGGCTGGGAATCCGAATCGGCGCCGCCGGGTACGAGTGGTGTATGACGAACTGAGTCAGTTGTTGCGCAACCTTTCGCCGGAAGCAGATCCAGCAGGGAGTGGTCAATTGATCCCGGTTCGTTCAACTGTTCCTCTCGGTGATTTACCAGTCGGCGCTCCCCCCGCAGCGGGTGGTCAATCGTTCCCGGTTCTTTCAACTCTCCGTCAATCATTGTGCGATCAGGGGATGCATCCGTCCACGACCGAGTTGCTCCTCAGCGAGGTACTGAAGGCCGGGCGACTGGCGCATGTTCCAGATGAACAGATGATGAGACGCGCACTCCATCAGGAAGTTGTACGGCGTGTGCGCGTCACCGGCCCGTTGGATCATGGACAGGCACGTCCGGCGATTGAACTGTTCATCGGCCCGAGCGGAGCGGGGAAGACGTCAGCCGTCGCCAAACTCGCTGCCTACTATCGCCAGGAGCAGCGGAAGTCGGTCGCGCTGATTACGTTTGACACCTATCGCGAAACCGCAGTGGAACAGCTTCGGCGGTACGCCAAGATCGTCGGAGTGCCGTTTGCCTGTGCGCTCTCAGCTCGGCAGGTGCAAGCCGGGCTGCGCCGCCATGCGAAGATGGACCTTGTGTTGATGGATATGCCGGGGATTACCCCGGCGGACCTGGCCTTGGCGCAGGATCTTTGTCGTTTGTTGAAGCACGATGCTATTACGACGCATCTGGTCTTGCCGGCCGCCATCAGAGCACGAGAGGCCTGTCGAATGACCGATTGCGTGAGGGCACTTCCGGATCTCCGGTTGTTCTTTACCAAACTCGACGAAACGGACTCTTCTGGAACGATCTTTGAAGTGGGACATGCGACCGGAGTTCCACTGTCGTACTGGAGTGTTGGACGGCGGGTCCCAGGGGATATTGAGGTCGCCTCTCCGGAAGAGCTAGCCACCAAGCTCACGACAGGGAGCTCGGAGCGTGCGCACGATCATGTCAGAGAGTCAGATCGCTCAGTGGAAGCGAACCTGGTGTTGGCGGCAACGGGAACTTATCACCGATAACGCGGTTGGAGGTCACACTATGCAGCTCAGATCCAAATCGTCTGCCCTGGTGCCGGAGCATGTCAGATGGGAAGGTGAGTCATTCCCTCAAGTGATTGCCGTCTCAAGCGGAAAAGGTGGGGTGGGAAAAACCAATGTGGTGGCCAATGTGGGCATGGCCCTGACCAAACTTGGGAAACGAGTCCTCATTCTGGATGCCGATCTCGGCCTGGGAAATCTCGATGTGCTGCTTGGCCTGGTCCCACGGCTCACGATCGAAGATGTGCTCGCCGGAACCCATACATTTGACGAAATCGTGCTGAAAGGCCCGGCAGGAATTCATGTCTTGCCGGCGAGCTCCGGGGTCCCGCAGCTGACGACATTAACAGAGTCCCAACAGCTCATCATCCAGGATCAGTTAGCGCAGTTTTCCGGCGGGATGGATGTGCTGTTGATTGATACCGGTGCCGGTATTTCCACAAGTGTGACATTTTTTGCCGCCTCGGCTGATGAAACCGTGGTTGTGGTGTCTCCAGAACCCACATCACTCACAGATGCCTATGCCCTGATCAAGGTCTTGGCGCGTCAATATCGTGCACGTCGCTTCAAGATATTAGTGAACCAAGCCAAGAGTCCTCGAGAAGCCTCCGAGGTGTTCGGAAAACTCGATGTCGCGGCGGATCGTTTTTTGCATGTTGCGCTCGAGTTGGTTGGAGCCATTCCGTATGACGACTATGTGCCGATGGCCGTCATGCAGCAGAAGGCAGTCTTGGAACTATTCCCAGAGGCGCCGGCGTCCGAAGCCTTTAAAAAGTTAGCCAGGCAGATCGTGCAATGGCCGAAGCCTGTGCTTCCGAAAAGCTCGATGCAGTTGGTGTGGCAACGGTCGGCGACGCACGCCGGCAACTAGCAAAAGGTTAGCAACTATTATGAGTAAGGCGGCATTACCACACGAGCGGAAAGCGTTCTCAGCAGAAGGGGCGAGACGTGAGCAACTGATCAAAGAGTTTGCCCATGTCATTCGCGCCATGGCCCATCGGTTGGCGTTCCGGCTGCCGGCCTATCTGGATGCAGAGGATCTGATTTCCGTCGGCACCATCGGATTGATGGATGCGATGACCAAGTATGATCCGACAAGGGAAGCCAAGTTCAAAACGTATGCGGAGTTTCGCATTCGAGGCGCGATGCTCGACGAGATCCGCGCCATGGATTGGATTCCGCGATCGGTCCACGAACGAATCTCCTTGCTCCAGAAAACACACACCCTCCTGATGAGCCGACTCGGCCGACCGCCCCAGGATGAGGAGGTCGCGACCGAATTGAAGATGTCGCTAGAAGAGCTGGATGAGTTCATCACACGTGCCCGGGGGGCGGTCATGATCAGTGTAGACGATCTGAGCCTTCAGGAGCCGGACGGGCACAAAGTCGTGAAGATGTTAGCCGATACCCATACTCCTGATCCGCTCTCTTCATTGGTGAATGAGCGTGAACGCGAGTCCATTGCTGGGGCGATTCAGATGTTGCCGGAAAAGGAACGGTTGGTACTCACGCTGTACTACTACGAAGAACTCACCATGAAAGAAATCGGAGAGCTTCTCAAGGTGACAGAATCGCGAGTCTGCCAAATCCACACGAAAGCCATCATCCGACTCAAAGCCACCCTCGAAGCGATCACCTAGGAGTCGCCCGGAAGATCGCGATGGCGGCCAGGAAAAATGTGCCGCCTGCTGGGCAGAATCTATCCGTGCCGCCGTGCGGTTGCGAATGGTGCCATCACGGGTCCAGAAAGTTAACAAGGCAATGGAGGCCGCCACACGCTCTGTTCAACAGGCGCTGACCCCATATGTGATTCGTGACCCTACTTGTGACTTTCGAAATTGTCTACAGTTCAGAAAGGACGGGTACGCCAGGCTCTTCGCGACGCATTTCCTGATTGGTGTGCCACCCCACACAGCCTTCCTTTAACGCATGATCAATGTTTTGAGATGCGGACGAAGCTTCCTTCAGTTCGAAAAGAAGACATCCCGTATTGTCTTCCCACGGCGGCGATATTCTGACGAGTCAACTCTGGATACGTCTCAAGAATCTGGTCACGCGAGTATCCTCCACGCTAATCCCCGTCGGCCTGAAACACGGGGGCGCCGCCGTTGCCGAGATTGAGGACATGAAAGGCACGGCCGGCCAGATGGCCGCGAGGGATACGAGGCATCGGGGAGGGAATATGCTGAACTGCGGCACGATGCAACTGAAAAGTAGCCTGCCCCTTTTAAGGCCCACTTCTCTCATAGGGTTGCTTTTCGAAATGTCCTCAGTGTGGACGGTCGCGTCTGGGTGAAGCGAAATGTGCTCACCTATTCATGAATCCGAACCCGTTGGGGTTCAATGATCCACAAGCGCCCTTGAGAAGGCTCAGATTCAAGAACTCGCAAGGCAGAACGCAGCAACGCCAGTGTGTTTTCGATACTTTGCGTGTGCGGACGCAAGACCCATATCCCATGGTGACTTGCTGGTGGGTATACGCGGATATCAGAGAAGTCGAGATCGAACGTGACGAGAACCCGCTCCTCTTCCTGCGAGGCGCCAAACACTCGTGGATCGGGGTTGCCTCCCAGCTGCTCAGCGAGCACGGTATGGACATCATGACCGGCCTGCTGAAGCAAGACCGCAGCATTACGGGGAAGATTCTCGTCGAGTTTGAATCGGGTCGGCATCCTACGCGTTTAGGCAGGGATCGGAACGATACGTTCTCTCGCTAGGTCTGCGGCGTAGCCGATCGCTGCGGGAATATGCTCAGACCGAAGCGAGGGGTATTGATCGAGAATATGTTCAGGAGTTTCGCCTGCAGCGAGATTGTCCAACACCACCGATACCGGTATTCGCGTGCCTCGAAAGCAGACAGCGCCATGCATAATTTGCGGGTCAGTCGAAATGTAGGGTTTCCAATCCATCCCCAATACCTCCAGTTATGGCCACTACTATAGCACTCTGCCGTCGTTCATGCTCGGCAATTCATCTACTACTGGCGATCTGCTTGACTACAGCCTGCGGATGCGAGTGGGGCGGTTCTCGAGTTTGCAACCTCTCCCGCTTGATTGCGCGGAGGAAGCGCAAGATCCACAATCCCCCTCTTTCCCTGATTGACTCCAGCAAATCTTGCGACATCTCCTTCTGGGGTAATTACCTCTATCCATCCTGCCTGATGGCATCCACGGGTAAGAAAAGGGGACAGCCAATACAGTTGCTGTCCCATTTTACCCACCCAGGTAGACCATTCAGAGGGCCTAATGCTCCTCAAGAAGCTTTTGATCACCTGAGGAAATACCCTGGAGTGAATCCAGAGGTTGCTAGCAATCGACTGCATAGACTTAAGGAGCCGGGGGGGCTCGGACCCGCAGACAATGTTGCTATAAGAAGGACGGGTGACGTTTATAATGCCCAAACTGGAGAACGCATGGGAAGCCTCACCGATAAATCGCTGAGTGGGAGGAAACGTTAGTGGAGCGACTCTATGAAGAAGCACTCGAAGCTTGATTATGTCTTTGCCATTATCCGCGTTGAGACATCAGGAGATTATTCCTGGGAGAACCGGATTACAGTGACAAAGATCATTAAGGATGAACCAATAGCTCAACGAGAGGCCGAACGCCTCAACAAGCTGAATGCGGAGAAAGGATGTCTCTACTTCTGGCAATTGACGAGAATGGAACCTGATAGTGGAGCACCCCTACCTGAGCATGAAAAAAAGGATAGGCAGCACACAAGTGACGAGCACGCCTGCTGAATGCGATCAACCACCATCCCACCAGTGGCAATCTCCTCACGGTGAAAGATCCGCTCACGCATGTGACGACGATTGCGTATAACTCGTTTGGCCAGCCGACCAGCGTGCAAGGGTCGATTGCGACGGAACCACTCCTCCGCTGTCCCGTCCGCGTGGACAGTGTGGGGCTCAGTGGTGAGTCGCTCTCTCATTTCCTAACGAATCCCGTCTCAGCGTCTCATCGCGGATTGCTTTCTGCTCGCTTCTGACCGACTTTCTTCGGGTTCGACCTCTTCTTTGTGCTCCTCCCTCTCGTTCCAAGTAGAGGTATCCACCATCTGCACGGACAACACCTGCTCAGCACGTTGCTCCTCGCTGGCCCTTTCGTCAGCCTGACTCCTGTCGTTGGATACCTCTCTCGGGCCGTGCGTAAAGCGCGAACACATCGATCCCGGCCCAGACTTTTGCCGGAGTCCGGTCCAGCAAATGATCATGCGGGCGATCGTGGTTGTACCAGGTGCGCACATCCCGCAGGGTATCGGCGAGATCACGCCCATCTGCGATTGGCTCCGCCGCCAGTGCTCGTTTCACCGTTCCAATGAATCGTTCCACTCGGCCGCTCTGCCAGGGGCATCCAGGCTCGTTACGTGGATACTGTGGTCGACCATAGATCATGAACCGCGTGAACAGGTCTTTACTATCTGTGCATACGATCATTTCTGATTGTCTTGGGGAAGCGCCAGGACCGACATGAGTATGCATGTGGTTGGGTATCGCTCCAGGAAAAATATGCCGCTCGCTGGGCAGAATCTTTCCTGGTTGGCCGACTGCTTCATTCCGCAGCATGATATTCGGCATGTTCCATTGTCGTCATTCTCCTACATTTCATTGGTTTTAGATGGGGAGACCTCGAAATGGGCAGGTTGATGACCTTGGCATAAGGGTTGCTGTCTTTGTGTCGGGACCAATAAGGAGTTGCTCAGATGAATCGTGGTATCTATCCAATCCTCTCCGGTGCGTTGGCTCATGAGCGGCGGATGCAAGTCTTCGCCAATAATATGGCGAATGTGAATACGGCCGGCTTCAAGCAAGATGAGCAGGCGTTCAAAGCCATTTTCCCCAGGTACCAAGCGGTCATTCCAGCGATCGGCCATAGTGGGGGATTAGCACAGCAGATCGTGGCCAGACCATTTGGAGCGACCGAACGTGCGTTCGTTGCACCGCACACGATGAAAACCACGTTCGAAGCCGGTCGCATCAGGCTGACCGGCAATCCGCTGGATCTGGCGATTCAGGGGAGAGGGTTTTTGGAAGTGGAGACGCCTCAAGGGGTTCGATACACCAGGAACGGCATGCTGTCATTGGACAGCCAGCGTAGGCTTGTCAATGGACTGGGCTATCCTGTGATGGGAGCGAAAGGGGAGATCAAGATTCCTCCAGGGAAGGTGGAAATCACTCCCCAAGGCGATATCAGAGTCGATGACAAGCCAGTGGCGACGATTAAAATCATGGATTTTCCTGAAGACGAGATGCCGGTCAAGTCGACCGAGGGGCTGTTCGCTTCTGAGAAAGGCAAACCCGTCAAGAATCCACAACTCTTGGCTGGGCATATCGAGGAGTCGAACGTCAATTCAATCGGTGAAATGGTGAAGATGATGGAAGGGATGCGGAGTTACGAGTCGGCACAAAAACTCATTCAAACGCTCGATCGGATGGCTGAAGTGGCGATTCAAGATGTCGGGCGAGTCGCATAAAGATAGCACGCACGTCACCGCAGGTAAGGCCTGTATGAATCACCAAGGTAAGGGAGAGTCACAATGATTCGTGCCATGTGGACTGCAGCAACGGGAATGACGGCGCAGCAGATCAATGTCGATACCATCGCGCACAACCTTGCCAACGTGAATACCAATTCCTTTAAGCGAAGCCGAGCCGAGTTTGCGGACTTGGTCTATCAAATCCAGCGACTTCCTGGCACTAACGCGTCGAATGTCGGAGTGTTCCCCGTTGGGATTCAGGTCGGCACCGGGGTTCGGCCGACGACCGTGGCCAAAGAATGGCTGCAAGGGAATATGCGTCAAACGAACAATGAGACAGATCTGGCGATCGATGGCAACGGGTTTTTTCAAGTGTCTCGCCCGGACGGCACCATCATGTACACCAGGAATGGCTCATTCAAGCGCGACAACGTCGGGAACCTCGTCACCGGCGATGGCGATCTTCTGAATCCGGTCATCACTATTCCGTCCGGCGCGCTCAAAGTGGATATCGGTCAAGATGGTACCGTGTCTGTGCTGCTCCCCGGTGTGACTCAAGCTTCACAAGTGGGGCAGATTCAGTTGACCAGGTTCGACAATCCCTCAGGTTTGGTGGCGATGGGGAACAACCTGTTCATCGATAGTTTTGCATCAGGTCCTCCCACACAAGGAACCGGGGGATTCACGACCGGGTTCGGCACGATTCAACAGGGATTTCTGGAGAGCTCGAATGTCAATCTCGCGGAGGAGATGGTCAACATGATCATTGCCCAGCGCAGCTATGAAATCAATTCGAAGACGATTCAGGCCTCCGATGAGATGATGGCCATTGCCAACAATCTGCGACGATAGGGGGGAAGCATGGTAAGGATCGGGATCGTTCTCCTATCGCTCTTGGTGGGGTGGCTGAGCTGGACTTCATTGGTCTCCGCAGGGAGCAGAGTCGATACCGGCTCCGTCACGCTGGTCAATCCGGGGCACGAGCCGAGATCTGTCGGGAAAGAGCGCGAGCAACCTACCACGCAAGAGCTCACTGCCGAACTGTTCCAAGGGGCGATTCATCGATATCTGGAGCAAGCGTGGTCCCAAAAAGTGAAGACGATCACCGTGGCGGTGCTGGATCCAGCCGAACCGATTGCTGTGCCGTCAGGAATCATCGAGTTCCAAGTATTGCCGACAGGTTCCGACGATGGCCTTGGGAGACGTGTCTTCCCAGTTTCAGTCGCGGTGGGCGGAAAAGCCTGGAAAACGATCCAGGTCTTGGCGGATGTCTCGGCAATGATCGAGGCCATCGTCCCCACACGTCTGTTGAAGACGGAGGAGCTGATCGATGGCGCAGACCTCAAGAGTACGCGTATTCGAGTCCATCAGTGGAATCACCCGTTTGTGACTGATCGCGATGAGGTGATCGGCAAGAGCGCCGCCCGCCCACTACCGCCTGATACGCCATTGCGTTCGACCTTTGTGAAGCTTCCACTCATCGTGAAGAAGGGGGACCGAGTCTTGATTGAGGCGCGTCGAGGAGGTCTGTCGATTCAGACCTATGGCATCACAAAAGCCAGCGGCCAAGTCGGACAGACCATTATGGTTGCGAATCTGGATTCCGGTCGAGAGTTGAGAGCGAAGGTTGTGGCGCCCAGCCTGGTACAGGTTGATTTCTAGGAGCGTATGGTGAGTGTCACGGTATTTGCCCATCGAACACAGTTGAGACGTGCCATTGCGGGACTCGGGATCATGACCGTGATGTTCGTGCACGGATGTTCAAGTCCGCCAAGCCCGTCGAGCAAAGTGACTCTGCCGCTGATCCCTCCTCCGAAGACGCTTGGCTCGCTCTGGCAGGAAGAAAACGGACGAGCCTATCTGTACGAGGATATGCGCGCCATGCGGATCGGGGATATTCTGACCGTGAAAGTGTCCGAAGTTCATAAAGGGTCCAAGTCCGCCGATACGGCGGTTCAACGAGATTCGACGATTAAGAACGGCATGGTCGGGAGCGGGATGGGATATATCGGGCTTCCAGGGATCCGGTTCAGCGATGAAACCAAGCGTGGATTCGGAATCAATGCGAGCGCCAATAACAAGTTCGACGGGAAAGGCTCCACCAATCGTGAAGGCACATTGACCGGGACCATCTCGGCGATTGTCACGGAGGTGCTGTCCAACGGGGATCTTCGGATCGAGGGGCGACGTGAAGTCACCGTCAACAGCGAAAAGCAGCTGATGACCATCGGCGGGATCGTCCGTCGTGTGGACGTGGATACGAAGAATATCGTCGCCTCGAGTGCCATTGCAGATGCCAAAATCGAATACTCAGGCCTCGGTGTCTTAGATGATGTTCAGCGTCCTGGTTGGTTGGTTCGAGTCCTCAATTGGATCTATCCGTTCTAAGGAGTAGTGTTGTCATGCCGACTCCGATGAAACGCACGGTCACCAGAAAAGTGTCTTCCAAGCGGCGGGTGGTGAATGCGCAATCGTTGCAACTGATGGTCAGAAGCGGAGTGGTCCGTAGGGCAGATTCCATGCCTCCGCCTCCGATCAGGCGAGGTCGCGTGCCACTATCGGCTGAACAGCAACGAGCCGTATGCAAAGAAGTTGTGCAGGAGCAGGGGTGGTTGTCACGTGTCATTTTTGGTCCGAAGCCGCACGCCGCTCTTACGAAGCGTTCCTCATTCGATGGAGGACAATAGCTGTATGGTGTTACGGTGGTTGGTGTTGCTGTTCCTTTTGACTGCTGGCTTCCTCTGGCCTGTGAATGCCGATGCCGTGAGGATCAAGGATATCGGTGCGATTGAGGGGGTGCGTGAAAACCAACTACTCGGCTATGGCTTGGTGGTTGGGTTAGACAGCACCGGCGATCGTGTGATCGGTGGACAGTTTACGATTCAAGCGATGATGTCGATGTTGAACAAGATGGGGGTCCATCTCGTCATTGATCCCATTCAACTGCTGACGAGGAATATTGCGTCGGTGATGGTCACAGCGAAACTTCCTCCATTCTCGAAGCCCGGCATGACGTTGGATGCTGTGGTCTCCTCAATGGCCAATGCGAAGAGTTTACAAGGAGGCACCTTACTATTGACGCCTCTTAAGGCAGCGAATCAGCAAGTATTTGCCGTGGCGCAAGGGCCCGTTTCAATAGGAGGATTTCTCGGCGGCACCGGCGGGGCCGGTGGGGCGACGGTGGCCAAAAATCATCAGGCGGCAGGTGTGGTGCCTAGTGGAGCCATAATTGAAAAGGAACTTCCCGTCGACATCGATTCGTGGGAGACCGTCTCCGTTCTGCTACGTCAGCCAGATTTCACGACGGCGATTCGGACGGCCGAGGCCATTGAACATGCTTTTGGGAAGGGGAGTGCGTCAGCCGTCAACGCCGGCTCCATTAAGGCAACGATTCCTCCGGTTTTTCATGGCCGGGTTGTTGAATATATTGCGTCGATTGAAGGGCTTGATGTGTCCGTCGATGCCATTGCGAAGGTCGTTGTCAATGAGCGAACGGGGACGGTCGTCCTTGGGGAACACGTTCGGATCTCAACCTGTGCCATTTCTCATGGGAACCTCACAATTTCAGTTAAAAATACGCTGAATGTGTCTCAGCCGGCGGCGCCGCTTGTGGGGAATGCTGCAGGACAAACCACTGTCACCCCCGATGTCCAGACTGAGGTCAAAGAGCAGGAGTCTCGGCTGATCGTTGTCGATGAAACGGTCACCTTGGGAGAGGTTGTTCAGGCCCTCAACGCCGTAGGGGTCACGCCTCGGGATCTGGTGGCGATTCTCTCGGCACTCAAGTCGGCCGGGGCTCTTCAGGCGAATCTGGAGATCATTTGAGGGCTTCTATGGATGGGATTACTCAATCAGGCTTGGAGAAGAGTCGGGCGTTGATGTCGTCGCCATTATATATGGATCCTGGGACACTGCTCCACCCAGGTCAACTGCATAATCCTCATAATCCATTGATAGTGCAGGATGTTATGAAGGAGCGTCAGAAGCTTATCGAGGCCGGGAAACAGTTTGAGTCCTATTTTGTCTCGCATTTACTGAAGGTTATGAGAGAAACCGTCCCTCAAGGAGCTCTAGCCAATAAACAGGGCGCATATTTCCATTCATTCTATGATGAGGAAATCGGACGAAGAGCGGCAGAATCTGGGGGAATTGGCATTGCTCGGATGGTCCAAGAACACGCGGAAAAATATTTTGCAGGTCCCCCTGCAGAGCACTCAAGTTTTCCGGTAAGGGACCGATAAGGAGCTCGACAGGGATAAAGGGCACTGATCGTTCAGGACGCGGGTTGGAGGAGTTGGGGAAGGAGTAGGACGATGCAGATTTCAGGTCATGGGAACGTTGACCATCTAGCAAAAGTATTGCTTGGAGTGCATGAGGCTGAGAATGCAGCTGTTCGGCAACCGACGGCCCAGCCCAAGGTTGGCAAGGATGAGGTTCAGATCTCGGCTCAGGCCAAGGAGCTGCAACGGATTCGAGAGTTGGTCAATCAGCCGGATTCTTTGCGGGCAGAACATGTCGATCGCATCAAGCGTGCACTTGACAGCGGCACCTACGATATCAGCGGTCGTGCAGTTGGGGACGCGCTGATTAAGCAGGTTTTGACCGACGCTGTTCTCTAAGCGGTTAGAATCTATCTCCGTCGAGTCGTCACAGCAACGGATCCTCGATCTGGTCCATGGATGGGCAGGTTCCGACCGTGAATGCTTCAATCTCTCTCTCGCAGTTGCCGCATATTCTCGCCCGTGAGTCAGCTCACTGTGATCTCCTTGCACAGAATATTGTTCAGGAGCGAGATGCCATCAAACGGATGGCACTCGGCGAATTTCTTTCCATCAATCAATCCAGGATCTCGATCCTTGAGTCGCTTCATCAGCTGAAAGACGAGCTCGATCGGCTGCTTGACGACCTCGCCAACACCTATCAGGTGCCACTTTCCAATCGAACGGTTACGGAAATACTCCACCGAGTTCAAAGCGCGCAGGCTGGGGTAATTCTGGAGCAGTATGAGCGACTGGCGGAAAAGATTCGGGCGGTGAAACAGGATATTGCCGCCAACCAGGTGCTGATCCACAGCGTTCAATCGTTTCTCTTTCGAGCGCTGGAAGCGCACCGCCAGTCATTGCCTGACGGAGATCTGTATTCGGAGTTGGGCGCTCGGCAACAGCACCATGTGCCGGCCGCAGTCATCAGGCGGCAAGGGTGAGGATCTATGGGACTTAGTGCATTAATGGACATCGCCAAGACGGCCCTGTTTACGGCGCAACAGGGACTGACCGTCACGGGCCACAATATTGGCAATGTCAATACTCCGGGTTTCTCCAGACAGCAAGTCGTCCTGACCGAAGAACGGCCGGTCGATGGAAGCCCGGGGCAAGTCGGAACCGGCGTAAGAATTGCCGAGATCCGACGAGCGGTGGACGTCTTTCTGAACCGCGAGGTGACGGAGTCTCATGAAGATCTCGGGCAATTCACGGTCCTTCGAGATGAGTTAAATCGACTCGAGAGCCTCTTCGGGGATGCTCGAGGGCAGGGGCTCTCAGGAAAGCTCAACGAGTTATTCAAGGCTTTCCAGGATGCGACGACCACACCATCACAAGTCTCCTCACGCTCGGTAGTGCTGGGAAGAGCTTCGACCTTGGCTGGAGCGTTTCACCAGATCAATACGGACTTGGCTGAAACTCGTCGAGCGATCAATGTCCAAGTGGGGGTGACGATTGACGAGGTCAATACGCTGACCGCCAAAATTGCAGAGTTCAATACCCAAATAAAGTCGGCCGAGGTGAGCGGGCAGAATGCCAACGATCTTCGCGATCAACGAGATCTTGCCGTCAATGAGTTGGCGACGAGAGTTGAAGTGTTCACGCTCGATCGATCAGATGGCACCATCTCGGTCTTTACAGCTCGTGGTCTTGTGCTCGTTGATCAGGAGACGACCCGTCACTTGGTGGGGGTTGAATCGACGGACAACCAGGGTCTTCTGGAAATCGGGTACGATATTGGGGGAACTCAACCGGCTATCATTAGCGACTTGATTTCAACCGGACGCCTTCGTGGGCTGTTAGATGTTCGAGACCAATCCATTCCGTCGATTCAACGTGGGGTGGATGCGCTGGCCGGATCGCTGATCAATGAGGTGAACCAACTTCACCGTGTGGGATACGGCCTTGACGGTTCCACCGGAAATGATGTCTTCTCGGGCTTGTCGGTTACGACGAACGCACCGACGGCAAATACGGGGTCCAGCTCGATCGGCAGCGGAGCCATCACGGCGCCAAGCTCTCTGACATTCCATGACTACGAAGTGCGGTTCAGCGGCACGAACAGCTATACCATTGTCGATGCGACAACGGGGGCTGGAATTCATGGGAATTACACCGGAACAGCCATTACCCCTCCAACAGTAGATACTCCGTTCAACATCGTCTCCGGGGTAAACGACACGTTGGTCGTGTCTGTCGACGGGACAACGTCAGGGACCATTACACTTAACGGAGCCGCATCACCAGGTCAGCCCTATACGTCAGGCAGCGCATTGGCTACTGAACTGCAGAACAAAATCAACGCAGATGCGACACTGACTGCAGCAGGCCGACGAGTCACGGTAAATTTTGATCGTACAACAAACCGCTTGCTAGTGCGATCCAATTTGACTGGTGGGGCGAGTGCCGTCGACGTCACCGGCGGGACGGCACGAGCAGGTCTCGGCTTATCTGGGGGAACGGCTACCGCAGCTTCCGGGACCTACAGTAGTCCTCAAACGTTTCATGTCGACGGTGTTGCTGTGACGGTATCGGGAGCGCCGGCGGCCAACGATGTTTTAGCGTTCAACTCTCGGGAGAATGCCGCGAGAGACATTCTTGTCGCGCTGTCCGATCCGTCACAGCTTGCACTCTCGTCGACACGAGCGGGTGTCCCAGGGAACAATCAGAACGGCCTCAATCTTGTTGCGCTGCAATCGAAAACCATCACGAGCCTCGATAATGCAACACTGCTTGATTCCTATCGCAAGACAACGGCGGATTTAGGGGTGGCCTCTCAGGTTGCCACACAGCGGCTTGATACGGAGGAAGTTCGCCAAGAACAGCTCCAAAGTTTTCACGCCCAGGTGTCTGGTGTCTCGCTTGACGAGGAGCTGGTCAATTTACTCAAGTTTCAGCGAGCGTTTGAAGCTGCTTCGCGTATGATCGTCGCGGCCGATGAAATGATGTCGACCTTGATTTCGCTCAAGCGATAGACCAAGGAGTGCGCCATGCGCGTGACGGAACAGCAGGTCTTTGGATTCCTCGTCAACAGCTATCAACGGTCTCGATCTCGAGCGCTGCAATTGCAGGAACATCTTGCAACCGGCAAGCAGGTGTTGCAGCCGTCTGACGATCCCGGGCGATTCCATCGGATCGTCGGAGAAAAAACCACCTTAGCGAAACTGGAACAGCATCTTCGAAATATTTCTTCGGCAACGGTCCGACTGGATCTGGCCGATACGGCATTGCAGGGTACGACATCGACCCTCTCTCGAGTGCGACAATTGGCGGTTCAGTATGCCTCTGATACCAATGGTGCGGCGGAGCGAGCCGCAGGCGGTCAAGAAGTCAAGGCCCTCCTCCAACACCTTCTTCAACTTGGGAATGCCGAATACGATGAGAATCAACCGGTGTTTGGCGGTACAAGCCGCCACGGATTTGCCGCAGGATTGACGCTGTCCTCGCCTGTGACGCTGACGAATGCGGTTACAGATACGCTGACGGTCACCGTGGATGGCGTGACTTCCGGCACGATTGATTTGACCGGAGGGACAGAGACGTTGACCGGTTCTGAGCTAGCTGCGCGTGTGCAGAGCCGAATCAATGCCGATACGACGTTAGCCGTTGCGGGTAAGAGCGTGTCCGTCAGATATGAGGATGGGCGTCTTGTCATACTGTCCGATTCTGAGGGAGCAAGCTCCACAGTGGACGTGTCCGGGGGGTCGGCCCGTACGCTGCTCGGATTCAACGGAGGGAGTTCAGGCAACGGTGGTGCGACGTTTGCGACGACCGTGGCGACTCATGTCGCGTCGACAAACAGCGGAGGAGCCTTGATCTCTCAAGGACAAGTGCTGAATCCTAGTACGACCTCCTACGACAACTACGTCGTTCGATTTAGTGGGGCGACAACGTTTGATGTCCTCAATGTCTCGGCTCCTCTCTCGGTCTCGCCGAATTCTGCCAATGTCGGCCGGGTGGGCGTCGCTGATGCTGGGGTCGTTGATCCACAACAGATTACACTCGACACGTACGAAATACAGTTTACGTCGTCGTCCCAGTATTCCGTGCGAAACACCACCACGGGTGCAACGCTTTCATCCGGGAATACCTACGTGTCCGGTGGCGCCATCGAATTTGATGGCGTTCGCATCGTGCTTTCCAATGCACAGGGGACCGGGCCTGTCACCGGAGATCGATTTACCCTCGCACTGGCTTCACAAACAGTCCTCGCCAATCAAGCCTATACAGCTGGTGCTCCGATTACATTCGATGGAATTCAATTTCGAATCACTCACAGCGCGTCTGCACCGGCTGCGGGAGATCTGTTTCACGTGAGTGCGCATACTCGGTATGCTGGAGATGCCGACAACCAACAGATTGAAGTAGCTGATGGAGAGGTTGTCAGCACCGGTGTGCGCGGGGATGAGGTTTTTAGCGGTTCCGACGTGAATCTGTTTGATACGGTACAACAACTTCTGGCAGCCCTTCGAGGAAATTTCAAGGCAGGGATTGTTGAGAGCTTGGATAGTTTGGACCGCGCGATCAGTCAAGTCGCGGCAGCGCAGGGAGACGTGGGTGCGTTGACGAACCGCTTGGAGTCTACGTCGTTAGCCTTGGACGATGCCAAGGAGCTTGCCACTAATACGTTGTCGTCGTTCGAGGATATTGATTTGGCACGGACCATCTCTGATTTGACCCTGCAAGAGTATGCGATTCAAGCCGCAGGGGCATCGCTTGGTCGGATCTTCGACAATACTCTCCTCAAGTACCTGCGTTAGGACGGCTTCTCAAGTTTATTGCAGTCACGGCCGATAGTGCTCTGAAGGACTATTCGGCCAAGGAAGGCAGGTATGCTGGTACTGACCCGTCGATGTGGAGAAAGCGTCACGATTGGCCCTGATATCAGGGTCGTCGTACTTGGCCTGAAAAGCGGGCAAGTTCGTTTGGGGATTGAGGCTCCTCCGGCTGTCGCTGTGCATCGGGAGGAAGTTTACACACGGATTCAAGAAGAAAATCGCTTGGCGGCCAAAACCCAAGCCGTCCCTCTCGATGCGTTTCGCCGACTGATCCCTGGAAAACGTGGAATGGTCTCATAAGGATGTCGAGATGAAATGCAGATCGACCCGATTTGGGTCATTCGAAGTCTCAGACGACAGCATTGTACGGTTTCCCGTCGGTCTGTTGGGATTTCCGGAGTCCCAACAGTATGTCATTCTGGACCATGACACGGAGGCTCCGTTTAAATGGCTCCAGTCGATCGATGAGCCTGGGTTGGCATTCGTGATTCTTGATCCTGCCATATTCCACACCGACTATCGAGTCAGCGTGCCCGTCGACATTTTAGCCGAGATGAACGGCGGGAAAGAGGAAGATCTGGCACTGGCCGTCATCTTGACCATTCCCTCTGACGATCCGGCTCACATTACGGCAAATCTACGCGGTCCGTTGGTGATGAGTCACAAGACGAGATTAGGTACACAGTTGGTGCTCTCTGAAGAATATCCAACTCGGTTTCCGCTCTTCCCTGCAGCGTCCTCCCCGCCATCAATCTCCGTAGAGCCACGGTCTGCTGCAAAGTGTCCTGCATAAGAGCGTGGGACTATGCCGGCCCTTGTCACCTGCGTTGTTCATGACGGTTTGTGACGAAGTGTGAGCAGCTCGCGCGCTTCACAGCCGACGAATCGTCTTCAGTAGCAGAGGGGTAGTTGGAGTAGGAGCGCTCGTGAATATTGCGAGTCAGGCGGCTGCTTGTGTCAGGGCAGGGTACCCATTGCGATAGGATTCCAGTACTTGGACCAGTCGCCCGACTTCGATTTCAAGTTGTGCGTACACGGGGGGAGCGTCGTGAAGCGCTTGAAGGCGACCGACTGCCTCAAGACGACTGGCGATCAATCCGACCTCCGAGGCGCATAGATTTCCTGCAGTTCCTTTAAATGTGTGTGCTGAGCGTTCGACGGCAGACGAATTTCCATCAGCCAGAGCCGTTCGAATGTCGGCCAGCATCGTTTGATAACGATCCAAAAAGAGACGGATGAGTTGGCCAAACAGCTCATTGTCGCTCCCAATGTTCTGATACATCTGCGTGTGGTCGAAAATGCCTTGGGCAGGATCGGTAGTGCCGGGAGGCAGCATCGGCTTGGTCGCCTGTGCCTTCTGAGATGGAGCTGGTGTCCAGCGCGCGAGTGCGGCCCGTAGTTCGTCGAGCTTGATCGGCTTTGAGAGGTAGTCATCCATACCCGCAGCTAAGCAACGCTCACGATCGCCCTGCATGGCATTGGCGGTGACGGCGATAATTGGTATATGTCGGTGAGTTTCAAGCGGCGAGTGGCAGGTGTCATCAGGACCTGGCGATATAGGCGGCCCTGAATCTGAACCTGGTAACGCCGAACTCAAACCAGTGTCGGACGCTTCGCGTTCGCGAATGATTCGGGTTGTCTCAAAGCCATCCATGAGGGGCATCTGACAATCCATCAGGATGGCGGCATATCGTCCTTTCGCCAGCGCCACCAAGGCTTCCTGCCCATTGTCGACGACATCCGGTCGATACCCCAGCTTCTCGACCATCCGAACGGCAAGCTTCTGGTTGACAATATTGTCTTCTACGACCAACACATGTTGGTGCTCAACGTTCTCGGCAATGGTATGTCTCGTAACCAGTTGCGGGACAATGGAACCGATCTGCTCAGTTGTCCGTTCTTGATCATCCTGCATCCCTAGAACGGTTCTAAGGCACCCCCGTAACTCGTCATGGCGAACAGGTTTGGGGAGGTAGCCCATGGCGCCTGACGATCGGGCCTGTTCGGCGTGTCCGCGCTGAAGAATGGACGTCATGACCACAAGGCGTGTATGAGACCTCTCGGGATGACTGTTGAGCTCGCGCGCGAGCTGCAAGCCGTCCTTTCCCGGCATGATGACATCCAAAATGGCGAGATCGTACGGTGTCCCTCTCTGATTGGCCTCTGTAATACGTTGCCAAGCCGACTCGGCATCTTCGGCCAGGTCGTCCACCATTCCCCATCCGGACACGAGATGATGGAGAATCATTCGGTTTGATTCATTGTCGTCAACAATCAGGACCCGCTTTCCCGCGAGCTCACCGGATGGAAGAATGGCACGCAGAGAGCCAGCCTGCTTCTGGAAGCGTGCCGTGCACCAGAAGGTACTTCCTTGACCTTCGATACTACGGACTCCAATCTGACCTCCCATCAGTTCCACCAACTGCTTTGAAATCGACAGGCCGAGGCCGGTCCCTCCGTATTTTCGTGTCGTCGAGCTGTCTGCTTGAACGAAGGGGCGAAAGAGCTTGTCAATAGTGGTGGAACTCATGCCCATTCCACTGTCCGTGACTTCGAATCGGATCTCCACGGTATCCGTAGAGTCGCTCTCAAGATACGCTTGGAGGGCCACATCTCCTTTGTCCGTAAATTTCACGGCATTGGCAACCAGATTGGTGAGCACCTGCCGGAGGCGTCCTGGATCCCCTTTAAGCCCTGTCGGAACAGACGCGTGTACCAGCCCTGTGAGTTCGATTCCTTTCGTCTCTGCCCGTTCGGCAAACTGGGCTAATACCTGTTCCACGGTGGTTCTCAGATTAAAATCCAGGCATTCTAACTCCAGTTTCCCGGCTTCGATTTTGCTGCATTCCAGTACGTCATTGATCAACTGTAATAGTGCTTCACCGCACTGACGAATGGTCTCCGCATAGGAGTGCTGTTCAGGTGTCAACGGAGTCTCCAACAGCAGGCTCGTCATGCCGATCACGCCGTTCATGGGTGTGCGCAATTCATGGCTGACCGTGGCCAAGAATGCAGACTTCACACGTGCGGATTCCGTCGCCTTCTCAAGCGCCTGATCGAGGCGTTGGTTGCTCTCACCAAGTTGGGTGGCGGTTTCTTGGAGTGCCTGTTGTGTCGTGTAGACGGTGGTCATATCCGTTGCGTACCCGCGGACGACTCCGTGGGGGAGGACCGGACAAAAGGTCCATGAAAAACTGGCTTTGGGAAGCATGACTTCTTGCCCGTGCAGGATCTGGCCGGTTGAGAGACATCGTTGAATGATCGTCATGAGCTGAGCGGGTGCCACGCTGGGAAATCCTTCAAGGCTATAGCCGAATCGAGAGAGCAACGAAATCATGGCGGGGTTGGCATACAGGAGGCTGCCATGTCGGTCCAACTCGATCATGGGTGAAGGACTTTCATGCGCAATGGCGGCAAGGCGGTCGCGCTCGTGCTTGGCCTCCATTTCTTGGGACAAGTCCCGGATGCAGATCATCAGCACAGTGACGTCGCCGAATGTGCTCGGAGTACATGTCCATTCGACAGGAACGAGGGTGCCCGTCCGTTTCATCTGGAGCTGTTGTCTCGAGGCAATTGGGTGGCCGCTTCGTAATACTCTGGTGAGTTGTGCCGTGATCAGGTCCGCATCAGATGCCGTCAGTGTCGACCAGAAGGCGGGAAAGGATTGTTTCATCGGGAGCCGTGATCGTGGTCCCAGGAACCGGCGTCCTTCCCGGTTGACGGCGAGGATCGTGAGGTCGGGATTAAGGATAAGGGCTCCGATCGGCAAGCCCTCAAGCAGGTCGGCCATGTTGGGAATGCGCCACGAGTTGACTGCCGGCCGACGGCGAGATGCTCCTTGCTTTCTCCGGGATTGCGGCATTACGCGGCTCGCAAGTCAGAATTGTCCAGGTGAATCCCGATGTTGACTCGTTCACGAATTGGGTCGAGCACACGAAGGACCGAGCGTACCGTATGGTCCGCAGATGGTGTGGCGAGATCCACCTCGATCGGAGTGGGATAGGAGCCTCCCTGTGGGTCGGTCGTGATCTTGACGCGTGGTTTGAGTCGCTGCTGAGGGTTGACTCCAACGACCACAGCTTGTTCTCCAGTATTGAGTTTGACCAAACTTCCCACTGGGTAGACGCCGATGCTTCGGATCATCAGCTCCACGAGAGACTTCTCGAATTGGCCGCGCTCTCCGGCCAGGAACAGTTGTCGAACGGCGTCGTGAGGCATCATGGAGGGACGTGTACCACGTCGGCTCACCATGCCGTCATAAAAGTCGACGATGCCGACGATTTGTGCGAGCTGGGAAGTCTGATCGTGGTGGAGGGCCGCAGGAAATCCGCTCCCATCGCTCCGCTCATGATGCTCTTTTACGACGCGCAAGACATCCTCGGACATCCCTGGTTGTTCAGCGAGCACCGCGACACCTAGTTTGCAGTGCTGCTCCAGAAGGGTCTTGTCCTGTCCGGTGCATTCATCTCGCTTGCGCACTAAATTGCGAGGCAATCGCACATAGCCGGTATCGTGCAGCAACGCCCCCATTCCAACGAGCTCCTGGGTTGGCTGATCCAGTCCGATCTCGAGGGCCACGATGAGCGACAGAATGCAGGTATCCAGTGCATGAGTCGTCAGGGATCGGTCAAACTGTTTGATTTTTTGAATGGCAAGTTGAGTAGCCATCGCAGCATGATCGCTGAGCACGTGCGCCAGGACAGTCGACACGATGGCTTTGGTTGCTTCGGGTGAGGGAGGAATACCACGTTCAAGATCAGAGAAGATGCGCTCTACAGCTTCCTGAGCTTGGGCATAGATGACCGAGGGCAGCTGATGAGCATCACAGGTTGCTATTCCAGCAGGTGCGATCGTGTTCCCAGATGAGGGTGATTCAAGATGGGGCGGTTCTGGCTGTGCGCTGTGCTCGAGGCTTTCCGGGCCGGTCGAGGAAGGGATCGATGGCACATCAAGCCCCTTACTAGTGTCGATCGTGACCATCCTGATCCCATGGCGCTTCATGACGTGAATGGTGTCCAGGTCTTTAATAGCAAATTTATGGGAAAGAAACGGCGTGCGGTACCATGGGACGTCCATGTCAACGAGGTACATCCCGAGGATCAGTTGGTCGATTGAAATACGTTTTGTGGCCATGGTCGCAGGCTCCAGATCAAAGACACCCTCGAACGGGCTTTCAGACTGCAGGTGGTTCGCGTGCGTTATCGGCGAAAGAAACGTCGTACTTGATCGGTGGATGCCAGACGATGTGCGTTGTAATTCATTGGGAATCAATGCGTTCCATCTCGCACCCTTAATGCTCAAGAATAGCCTCTGATGGGCCGATAGAGCTCATCAGCAAGTGTTTGTAGCGAGTGCGCAACGAGGAAGAATCACGATGAACGAAGTAGTCGAAGCGACTCCCTCTCCAGCAGCGTTCTTATCAGTGGGATTGGCCGTCAAACTTTCTCTGACGCTCGATGGGCAAAAGGTGATGTATGGCTCAACGCTGCTGGGTTGGAAGGATCACGCCTGGCTTGTCTGTGCATGGCCTCTGCCCCTGAGCCCTGACCAGCGGGTGGAGAGGGGGACTCCGTGCACCGTAAGCTATCTTCACGAGGGCAAACTGGTTGGGTATCGCACTGAAATTCGCGATCTGATTACGTCGCCGGTGCCGTTACTCTTTGTCGCCTATCCGAAGGCCGTGGAAGAAATGCATCTACGCAAACATCTTCGGGCATCCGCTAACGAACCTATCCTATTGATGCAAGTGGACCGGACAACTCCATCAACCTCTGTGTTGCCTACCAGCAGCTATTTTGGTGGTTTATTGAAAGATCTCAGTGGGGGAGGATGCAGTGTCACCATGGTTCGAAGACCAGCGTGGTTGCGCGCCGGATCGACTGTTCGTCTGGAATTCGAGCTTCCTGGACTAGGGCACATTACCAATCTGACCGGTGTTGTGAAGAGTGTCGATGTGCGGCATGGCAGTGAATCGATTGGGCTTGAGTTTCGGTTCAACGAAATGGAGTACATCGAATATCGAGGCTGGGGTGGGTCTGTTCGGCAAGCGATCGAGCAATGGACGATTCAGAAGTCTGGAGGGCCCGCGCTCCTCTGACGCATTTTCTCCCCTCCTGGACAATTCTTCCACCCCAGTCGGCACAATCTGCCGAGCATCCCACCCATAGCTCTCAGACAATTGGTTCTGCGCAGGGAAACTGCTCGCTTTCGGTGGCATGCAGTTTGAATTCTGCTATTGGGGGAAGAGGGGGTGGCTATGAAAGCTGTCATTTTAGCAGGGGGCTTGGGTTCACGACTCAGCGAAGAAACTGTGGGACGCCCCAAGCCGATGGTCGAGATTGGAGGAAAACCGATCATCTGGCACATCATGAAGATCTATTCCGCGCAAGGAATCACCGAGTTCATCATCTGTCTTGGCTACAAAGGCTCGATGGTGAAGGACTATTTTGTCAACTACTCGATGTATCGGTCGGATGTCACCATCGACATCGCTCACGACAAGGTTGAGGTTCATCAGAATCATGCGGAACCTTGGCGCGTGACGTTGGTGGATACCGGGGAGCATACGTTAACCGGTGGGCGACTCAAACGTGTATCAGAGTATCTGCGAGGGGAGGAATCATTCTGCTGCACGTACGGAGACGGTGTCACGGATCTCGATATTCGCGCTGAAATCGCCTTTCATCAATCACATGGAAAGCTCGCGACAGTGTGTGCGGTTGTGCCGCCTGGTCGCTACGGAGCGCTCATCTTGGACAAACGGCATGTGACGGGATTCAAAGAAAAACCGCCAGGAGACGGGGGACTCATCAATGGAGGCTTCTTTGTGCTTTCACCCAAAGTCATTGACCTGATTGATGGCGATCGGACCTCGTGGGAGGGGGAACCTCTGGATCGGCTTGCAAGCATGGGAGAATTGATGGCATTTGAACATCGTGGGTTTTGGCGCCCGATGGATACCCTTCGAGATAAAACTCAACTGGAAGAATTGTGGCAGTCCGGGTCCGCACCCTGGAAGGTGTGGTAATGCCCACAAGAAGTTGCTCGGAATCAGCAATCCAGCTCGTGCATAGATTGGTGGTTCCTCACGCCAGACGAGAAGAGGCTGGGGATGAGATACAGGAGCGTCATGCTGGCAGGGAGGAGAGGGTGTTTATGACAGCTGGTCACAAGGAGGTGGGTTCATGACGACGCGCGTTCGTGCCAGCAAGCCGTTCATCACCAACGCAGACTCTACGAAGTCTGCGGGTCTGAACAGACAAGGGAGTGGAGAGGTTTCGTTACCTCAAAAAATGCTGGAAAATGCGTATGACAGCAGTCCACGAGGAAATGGTCTCAGAACGGCGCGCATCCGATATACCAAACCATCCATCACGAGTGCTGAGGTGAATTACGTCATGGATGCAGCACGACATGGATGGGGAGAGCGGTGTTACGAGTACATCGATCTCTTCGAACAATTATTTCGTGCACATCTTGGAGTCAAGCACGCGATTGCCACGTCCAGCTGTACTGGCGCATTACACATGGGCTTAGCGGCACTTGGAGTCGGTCCAGGAGATGAGGTTGTTCTTGCAGACATCAATTGGATCGCGTCTGCTGCGCCGATCACCTACCTCGGTGCCACGCCGGTGCTGGTGGATATCCTGCCGGATACATGGTGTCTCGATCCTAAAAAGGCCGAGGCGGCCATTACTCCACGGACTAAGGCCATTATCGCAACACATCTCTATGGGAATCTCTGTGACATGGATCGTCTCCGTGCGCTTGGTCACCAATATGGCATTCCAATCATCGAGGACGCCGCGGAAGCCATCGGCTCCCTCTGGCGAGGGAAGCGGGCCGGATCGATGGGAACATTTGGAACCTTCTCATTCCACGGTACAAAAACGCTCACCACCGGCGAGGGGGGAATGTTCGTGACGAACGATGATGCCCTCTACGAAAAAGTGGTGACCTTTTCAAACCACGGGCGGGCACGGGGTGAAGCACGACAGTTTTGGCCTGCCGAGATTGGATTTAAGTACAAACTATCCAATCTGCAGGCAGCGATTGGTTGCGCCCAGGTCGAGCGTGCGGAAGAACTCATTGCGCGGAAGCGAGAAATATTTTTCTCCTACAAGCAGCGATTGAGTGGCTTGCCCTTGATCATGAATGATGAGCGGCCGGAGACGGTGAATGGGTGCTGGATGCCAACGGTCGTCATCGAGAAAGGGGTTCCATTTAACCGTGCTCTCTTACTGGAGTCTTTCAAGAGGGCCGGCATAGATAGTCGCGTATTCTTTTGGCCGCTTTCCCAGACCGGACTGTTCAGGAAGATACACCATACTCCGGTGAGCTGCGATATTTCCCCCAGGGGAATCAATCTTCCCTCATATCATGATCTGACGGGTGAGGAGATAAACCGTGTCGTCAACCCCATTGTTCGGTGCTTAGTGAGAGCTGCTGCCTGAGGCGCGTCGTCTTTGCTCATGGACCCGTCGGAGAGCAGGTTGTGTGACACGTCACTGGTGAGTGGCGTGATGATAGTGGAGTCGTTGCCACTGTGGGTGAGAACGATGATTGAGACACATAAGCGGCATGAACGCACTCACCTTAGTGTCCAAGAAAGCCGGTGTGGTACACCGGCACAATGACGGGAACGGACCATGAGCGGCGCGCAAGCCAAGCTGTTGCACTATTTATCCATGCATCGCTCCCGAGTGCTATTCCGGAATAGCGAAGGCCAGTGTCTGTTGTATGCGAAGGTGGCGGAATTAGCTGAGACGCGAGTCTTTACGCGCATGCAGCGGCGTGTAGTGTTGTGTCTGGTCGAGAACGATCTTGCCGGTCTTGCGGGATATCTGGGGTTACTGGCTGCAGATGCCATTCCGTTAATGCTCAGTGTTGGGACGCCGTTCAAGCGGTTGCAGAGTCTTACGGCCTCTTATTCCCCTGGATGTGTATGGTTGCCGGAATCTAGAAGAAAGGAATTCGGTGAGGCGGCATGCCTGTTTACCTTTGGCGGTTATTGTTTGATTGATCTCGACTCGCCGAGCTATGAGATTCACGAATCACTTGCATTGTTGCTCGGCACGTCCGGTAGCACCGGTAGCCCTCAGTTTGTCCGGCTGTCCCATGCGAATGTGTGGAGTAATGCGGAGTCTATTGCGCAGTATATGGGGTTGGATGAAGAGGAAGTCCCGATCACGACGCTGCCGCCCAGTTACACCTACGGGCTCTCGATTCTTCATAGTCATGTAGTAACAGGCGCCACTATTGCTGTGACGAAGACCACATTGTTCGACCGGCCATTTTGGGAGTTTGTTCGCGAGGTGGGAGCGACCAGCTTGGGGGGGGTACCGTACCACTATGAAATACTTGAGCGGTTGCGCTTCACAACAATGGATCTTCCTCGCTTGAGGACCCTGACACAGGCAGGTGGGCGCATGGAACCAGCAATGACCAGAAAGTATGCGCTTCATTGTGCCAGCCGCCGCATGCGGTATTTCACAATGTATGGACAAGCGGAAGCAACGGCCCGAATATCCTATTTACCACCAATGAAAGCTATCACCAAAGCCGGCAGCATTGGCGTGGCGATACCCGGTGGCAAGCTCTGGCTTGAGGATCAGGATGGGACTGTAATTGATGAATCTGGTGTGACCGGGGAACTTGTGTATCAGGGGGCGAATGTCTCGATGGGCTATGCCAACGGGCACCAAGACCTCGGCAAGGGAGATGAGCGACATGGAGTCTTGCGGACCGGCGATATGGCCCGGCGTGATGAGGACGGTGATTATTACATCGTTGGTCGCTTGAAGCGGTTTATTAAGCTGTTTGGACATCGCGTGAACCTCGCTGATGTAGAGACATTTCTCTATGAGGAGGGTCATGTGGTGGCCTGTGCAGGTTGCGACGACGTTTTGGAAGTCTATGTGCCTTACGAGGCCTCGAAGCAGGCTCCGCGGGTTAAGGCGTTGGTCGTCCAATACCTGAACGTGGCGTTGAAGGGGGTTGTCATTTATGGAGTTGAGGTCTTGCCACGTAATGACGCTGGCAAGGTGCAATATGCTGAATTAAGACCCCAGAACGGAACATGCTTGGCATGAGGGCCCCGGACTTTTCCCAATGGCTCAATCTGGAGCCCTACGGGATGGAGGCAAGCAAGAAGTCGGCGCTGTTAGCCGGTGCGCTTCGTGAACTGACACGGTGGCATGCTGCAAAGTGCCAAGCGTATCAGCGGATACTGGCGCTACAAGGGGCTGACAGCGAGGCCATGACGACATTAGAGCAGGTGCCGTACCTCCCTGCCAGGCTGTTCAAGGAATTCGATCTGCTGAGCATTGATCGGTCTGAAGTATTTAAGACGATGACATCTTCTGGAACGACTGAAAGTCAAGTTTCCAAGATCTATCTGGATCGTGCCACGGCGTCCTTTCAGACCAAGGTGTTGTCACGCCTGATGAGCCGACTGTTAAGGAAGCAACGGCTTCCTATGCTGGTGGTGGACTCTCCAGGCACGGTGAAGGAGCGATGGGCCTTCTCAGCCAGAGGTGCAGCCATATTGGGATTTTCGCTATATGGACAGGATGTGACCTACGCGCTGAGTACCTCAATGAAATTGGATGTGCCTGCAGTCGAAGCCTTTCTCGATCGCCACAGAGACACACCGATCTTCATCTTTGGGTTTACGTTCATGCTGTGGCTGCATTGGGCGCTGCCACTGCAGCAGTTGGGCAAGGTCTTGCCGATTCATTCCGGTATCATTCTGCATGGTGGGGGGTGGAAAAAGTTAGAAGATCAGGGAGTGGACAACGATACATTCCGAGTGGCCCTGCAGTCTTGCGTGGGGGGCATGAAGGTTGTCAACTACTATGGGATGGTCGAGCAAACCGGAGCGCTCTTCATGGAGTGTGAGGAAGGCTGGTTGCATGCTCCGGTCTATGCCGATGTTATTATCCGGGATCCGTACACATTTGACGTGGCAGGGATCGGCCAAGAGGGGATCATTGAAGTTCTTTCTGTTGTACCGCTCAGCTATCCAGGGCATGCATTGCTCACCGAAGACGTCGGTGTCCTTCTCGGTGAGGATGATTGTGCCTGTGGGCGACTGGGAAAGTACTTTCGAGTGATCGGGCGCGTTCCGAAAGCCGAAGCTCGTGGGTGTAGTGATACCTATGAAGCGCGTACCTGACCTACCGGTAGAGATCCTCGTAGGAGGACGATTAAGTGACATCGTGGGACAGCCCCTGCGGCCGTACTCACATGAGGCCATCGCATTTCTTGCGGAACTCTCCAGTCGGCTGTTGGCCAATCCTGCAATCAGAATCTATCCAGATCTCGCAGGATTTGCCTATTGGTGTCGAAAAGCAAATCTTCAGCGTCTGGCAAGAGGCAGGCATGGCCAAGAGCGAAGAATCGGTCGGGGCATCGCGTTTCATATTGCCCCTGCTAACGTGCCAGTCAATTTTGCATTCTCTCTGGGTATCGGCCTCCTCGCCGGAAATGCCAATATTGTCAGAGTGTCAGGCCAGAGGTATCCGCAAGTTGAGATCATGTGCGCCGAACTGGAGCGAATCGCTAAACAGCCTAATCATGAGCGAGTGGCGTCTATGCTGCGCGTCATCCTGTACCCTCATGATGATGCGATTACTGCCGCTCTGTCGGAGTCCTGCCATGCTCGTGTTCTGTGGGGTGGCGATAAGACGATTGCCCATCTGCGATCCATGCCAGTGTCGTCACGGTGTGTGGATGTGGTGTTTGCTGATCGGTACTCACTATGCGTGATGGATGCGAACGCCATACTGGCTGCAGACAACAAAGCGGTGGAGAGCCTTGCACAAGGATTTTACAACGATGTGTTCGTGCTGGATCAGAACGCTTGTTCATCTCCGCATCTGGTGTTGTGGCGCGGGGATGAGGCTGACGTGAATCAGGCGATGGTGAGGTTTTGGGAGGCAGTTGAACAGCTGTTGCGGTCAAAGCCGCCCTTTCCCGTGATGCAAGCGCTAGATAAATACACCCACCTTTGCCGCGTAGCCATCCTGTTGGACTCATGCATGTCCGTTACGCGTCATCAGAATCTGATTTATCGTGTGCGGCTGAAGGAACTCTCATCGGGAATTGAACAGTATAAGGGGCAATATGGATTCTTTTTTGAGGCGGTTATCAAGGGCGTGGAATCTTTGAAAACTATCGTGGGTGAACGGTATCAGACTGTAACATGTTTTGGTGTTGATCCAGAGGAAGTCATTTCGCTCGTTGTGGAGAGGGGATGGACCGGTATCGATCGGGTGGTGCCGGTTGGCAAGGCCCTTGATCTTGGTGTGGTATGGGATGGCTATCATCTGATCGAAAGTTTATCGAGGGTGGTGGCTGATTGTTAATGCCATGTTGGTCAACAGCTACGGTTATCCAGCGAATGAAGAGAGAGGCACGTACGCGAACCGTGAGAGCGCCATGCACATACCGCTGGTGGCATCAGGCTGTATCTGATGGGGCGGGTTCTTGCGCAGAAAGGAACTCATATGACAAATCGTGATAAATACGTGGCCGCTTTTCAGAGTACTCTCATGGTGGAAGAAGCGAAGTTGTCGGACTTAAAGTATCAAGATGTGGCGACATGGGATAGCGTAGGGCACATGGCGTTAATTGCCGCATTGGAAGCGGCGTTTGGGATAGAGTTGCATATCGACGACATTATTGACTTTTCAAGTTATACGGCAGGCCAAGACATTCTCGCTAAGTATAATATTCGGATGGAGGATTAGTTGTGGCGAGTCCAATCCCTATGACGACGCTCGATATCACGCAGATCCTGGCATGTCAGCGTAATCGTTACCCCGTCTTGTTTCTTGACAAGGTTGTTGACCTCGTTCCAGGCGTCCGGGCTACCGGGCTGAAGTGTTATACGTACAATGAGTGGTTTTTCCCTGGACATTTTGACGACGAGCCCAATGTGCCAGGATTTGTCCAAATCGAGAGCTTGGTACAGACCTTCATTCTGACGTTTCTCTGCCAGGAAGAGTATGCCGGGATGAAGACGAATTTTGTGTCGATGAATAATGTGACATTTAAACGCAAGATTGTTCCCGGTGATGTTATGCGCATTGATGCCGAGCTGAAGTCCTTTAAGCGGGGCATAGCGACGGGCTGTGCAGAGAGTAAGGTGGATGGAGAGCCTGCGTGCCGTGCCGAGTTTGTCGTGGCCGTTCCAGCAATTCTGAACCAGTACAAACCCAAGGCATAGTTGGAGCCAAGCGCATGCGGGTGGCGGACTACATTATGCAGAGGTTGGTATGTGCAGGTGTGCGGCACGTGTTTCAGGTTACTGGGCGAGGCGCGTTGTTTTTAAACGATGCGGTGGCAAAGCACGCGGATCTAACGCCCGTGTCCCTTCATCATGAGCAAGCCTGTGCATTCGCCGCGATTGGGTATGCCGAGCAGACAGAGAGCATAGGCGTGTGCCTGGTCTCGACCGGTTGCGCCGCGACGAATACCCTCACGGGGGTTCTATCAGCATGGCAAGATGCCGTGCCATGCATCTTCATCTCCGGGCAACATATCTTGCGTGAGACCAGCCGGTTTACAGGAATACCGTTGCGAACGTATGGACAGCAAGAGGCCGATATTGTCAGCCTCGTGTCACCGATGACGAAGTATGCCACGATGCTGACGGCTCCAGAGGATATTGAAGAGGTCATGGAGAAGGCCTTGTGGCATGCACAGACCGGACGCAAGGGGCCGGTCTGGCTAGATATTCCGCTTGATTTGCAAAGTGCCCTGATGCCATTAGGGCGGGCTGTTGTTTCACCTCACGGATTCGATGACCGTCCGTTGCCGAAGGAGGAAGACGTTCAAAATGTGGTAGTGGCGTTGCGCACTGCCCAACGACCTGTGGCCCTCATCGGTAGCGGTGTGCGAGCCGCACGAGCTCACACACAACTTAAGGAGTTCGTCGAACGGTGGAAGATGCCTGTGACCTACACGGCAGCCGCGCCAGACAGCTATGGCACGGCTCATCCACTCTCGATAGGGTCAGTTGGAGCCATGGGCTGTTCACGTGCAGGTAACTTTGCAGTTCAAAACGCTGATTTTGTTCTTGTGCTCGGCTCTCGACTAACCGCGTTGACGACAGGACCTGACTTTGACAAGTTTGCTCGAGCTGCACGTGTCGCCGTAGTGGACATCGATCCTGTGGAACATAGCAAGAAGTCGATCCGTATTGATCAGTTGATCCATAGCGACCTCGGTCTCTTTCTGACGCGGCTCAATCAGATGGAGGCGCATTCTGTAGCCGCTTCCTGGATCAGCAAATGCCAACACTGGAAGCAACTGTTTCGCCCGGTCGAGCCAGAATTTTCATGCAGTCATGCAGTGGACTTGTATGAGCTGGCGGAGTGTCTGAGTGAGGTTCTTCCGAACCCCTCTACGTTCGTGACCGATTCTGGTCTAGCGGAGGTCATTCTTCCCACCAATATCCGCTTTGCGGATGGGATGAAGTGCATACATCCCACTTCACAGGGGGCGATGGGATTTGCGTTGCCCGCGGCAATCGGTGCTCAACATGCCAATGCACAGCCGGTCGTCGTCGTCGTAGGGGACGGCTCTATCATGATGAATCTACAAGAACTGGAAACTATCCGTTATCAAAAGTTGCCGATCAAGATCATTGTGGTAAACAACAATGGCTATGCCATTATCCGCCGACGACAGCGGGAGTTGTTTCGCCATCGTACGATTGGCACTGATCCTGACAACGGAGTTAGTTGCACGGATTTCTCACGTGTGGCGGACTGTTTTGGATTGCAGTATAGCCGCATCGAACATCCACGTCAGATGACTTCGGCGCTTACCGCAATGCTGGCCCATGATGGGCCTGTCTTGTGTGAAGTCATGGGGCGTGTGGATCAAGGCTATATTGAACTGGGACAGGCTCGTAGCGCACGGGACCATCGCTTTATACGCCGGCCCTTGGAAGACCAAGAGCCATACCTTTCTCGCGATCTCTTCCTGAATGAGATGGTTGTGAGTCCTATTGATCAGTAGAAGTAATCATGGCGACACGAGTGTTGCAAAATGGGCGGTCTGTTGGCGATTACCTGGCACCCTATATCGTCGCCGAGTTGAATACCAGTCACTTTGGCGATATGGATGTAGCCCGTGCCATGATCGACCAGGCTCAACTCGCCGGATGTGACTGTGTGAAATTCCAGTCCTGGAGTGCGGAGACGCTCTATGGCAGAAAGTATTATGCAGTCAACAAGATTGCAAAGCGTCTTGTTTCTAAGTTGGCGTTGGACAGCGCGCAACTCAAACATCTGGCAGAGTATGCCGCATCGAGACGTATCGATTTTGCTTCGACCCCATATTCAATCGAAGAGGCGGAGTTTTTGGTAGTTGAGTGCAGTGTTCCCTTTCTAAAGATCGCCTCCATGGAACTGAATAATCTTCCGTACTTGTCCCAGCTAGCCAGGTTGGGAGTGCCGCTTGTGTTGTCTACAGGCATGGGGACGATTGAAGAGATTCGAGAAGCGGTGCATACGATTGAGGCGGCAGGGAACGACCGGTTAATTATTCTTCATTGCACATCGGTCTATCCGGCGACGCCAGCGATCATTCAACTGAACAATATTGTGGGACTGAGAAGCGAATTTCCTCAATATCCGATTGGATATTCAGACCATAGCATCGGGAGCGAGATCCCTGCAGCCTCTATCGCGTTAGGTGCCTGTCTTATTGAGAAACACTTCACACTGGATCGTGCTCGAATCGGGATGGACAATCAAATGGCAACAGAGCCAAAAGAAATGCACGCTATGGTCCGTGCATGCCACAGCGTCCATGAGGCGTTGGGTGGAACTAAGCGCGTGGTGAGCCCTGAAGAGGCTGTCCAAATTCCCAAGATGCGGCGAAGCCTCATCAATAAGTTACCATTGAAAGCCGGGCATATCCTGAGGCTGGACGATCTCGATGCGAAGCGACCAGGTACAGGGCTGGCTCCGATGCTGCTGCCATCTCTTGTGGGACGAAAGCTCAGACGTGATCTTGATGCAGAGACTGTGCTTGCCTGGCAGGATCTTGAAGGCTAACTATAAGGCGGTCTGTGGGGCTAGGGGCAGGGGAGATACTGTGCTGAACTCCTCCATTCAGATGCTGCTTAATGAGGTTGTGGCGGGGACCCGGCCGTTCTCGCTTGAGATTTCTAGTGAAGCGGGGGTTCTTGAGGGGGTCTTGCGTCCAGTGACGGTTGCGCACCTTGACGATCACGAGATCATACGGAGGCTCACGGACTGGAGGAATCAGAGCATGGAGAAGTTCTTGAGCCAGTTTGTGGCTACGCCAGAACGGACGAGGAATTGGATGCGGAATGTACTCTTGAAGACGCAAGGACAGATGCTCTTCTTAGTGTGCGTGAAGGATCAAGTGGTGGGGCATTACGGTTTTAAGAATCTCACTTCGTCTGAGGTGTTGCTCGACAATGCGTTGCGTGGGGAACGCGGCGGTCATCCCAAGCTGTTCGTGTGGGCTGGACAAACACTGGTGCAGTGGTTGTTCCGTGAAGCCGTGGTGCAACGGGTGTATGCCTATGTGCTGGCGGACAATGCAGTTTCGATCATGATGAACAAACAAATCGGTTTTGGCGGATGGCAGCGTCATCCGCTGACGAAATGCGTGAGAGAGGGCGAGGTTGTCTGGGAGATGGGATCTGAAGGTGGTACGAGCGCCGAGGGGCGTTATTGCTTCAAGCTGCTGATCGAGCGGTCCTTAGGCATCTCTGATGCGCCAGTGTGACTTGGCGTTAGCAGGAAGAGCCACAACGGGAGAGGATGTATGGAACCGATTCGTCAGTTTTTCCAAGAAGTCCAAGAGAATATTAAGGGGCAGGCAGCGGACCATGACCTTCAGGCGCTTTCGAGAACGTGGACGCGCGATGTGGCTCGCCACAAGTGGGCCTACAACTTTCAATGGATGGGCCGGCCCGCAATACAGTTTCCCAATGATGCCTGGGCTATGCAAGAACTCATCTGGAAAGTGAGACCAGATCTCATCATTGAATCGGGTATTGCCCATGGAGGGTCGCTCATTTATTACGCCTCGCTTCTTGCGATGCTCGACATGTGTGACGCGGTGGAGTCCGGGGCTCCCTGCCATCCCAAGCAAACCCGCCGTAAGGTCCTCGGATTGGATATCGATATTCGGGCGCACAATCGGCAGGCCATCGAGCAGCACCCCATGAGCAATTGGATTCACATGATTGAGGGATCCAGTATTGAGCCGGAGACCATGGAGCAAGTGCACAACATCGCCAAACACGCGACATCAATATTGGTCAGCCTAGATTCTAACCATACCCATGATCATGTGCTTGCCGAACTGAAAGCCTATGCACCGTTGGTCACGCCAGGAAGCTATTGTGTCGTGTTTGATACGATTGTCGAAGACATGCCTGCAGCCTTATCGGCGAATCGTCCCTGGGGGCCTGGTAACAGTCCCAAGACCGCAGTCTGGGAGTACCTCAAGACACACCCTGAGTTTACAATCGATACCAGCATTCATCATAAACTGCTGATTACCGTGGCTCCTGATGGGTATCTTAAACGTGTTGAAGAAAAGATAGATCCGGCTGGCCGTCGGTAGAACAGAAGACGCATGTAGTAAGGGATCGGAGACAGGGGACGGTTTTAGGCCATCAACCTCGTCAGCCAGAAGCTGCATATTAGTTCCCTCTGCAACAGTCGATGACTCGTATTGCCGTGAAGCTCTCCAACTGAGAATGCCGTAGTAAGATTTGGTCGGTCGACGAAGTTGTACCGGGGATATGTCTTTGACGCGCCCTATCCTTTGGTGGATGATTCTTCCGCTTTGACCGGAAAAATCTGCCGGTCACTCGCCTGAAAGTTCTCGAATACCTCATTTTGCTGGGTATAAAACCTTTCCTCCATTGGCACGCAGTTTGAATTCCACCTTTGAGGGAGGCGGGGTCGTGATGACCGCAGTTGTGATTGGCGGGCGAATCAGGATTGAGAGTCGGTTGTGTTGAGAAGGTGTGACAGAGTCTTGTCCCTGTGATCTTGTGGAGCTGCAGTAGCGTAAGACCGGCGGTGCCGGGTTCTCTGCGGCGCGATCAAGAATGTGAGAGCGAAATGCGAACTCAGTACGGACGGCTATCGATGGTGGCGCCGAATGGACATTTGTAGCGCATCATGTCGGAGTGATTGAAGGAGGGGGTATGGCCCGATTCATCGTTCTCATTCCCACACTCAATGGCGATCGGACTCTGGACGATACGCTGGCGACATGCTGTGCGCAAAGCCATGAAGATGTCCGAATCGTTGTCAGCGACAATTGGAGCGAGGACACGACTGCCGATCTTGTACGGATGTGGCAGGCTCGAGACCGACGGATCGAGTATCTGCGGCCTGATCGGCGGCTGAGTATGACATCACATTGGGAATTTGCCTTGCGTTCGCTCATACAGGACGACGCATACGTGGTCGTGCTCGGATGTGACGATGTGCTGATGCCGGGCGCATTGCGGTACGCAAATGAATTGCTGGGCATGTTCCCGGAGTCGCAGTGTTTGGCGTGGAATACCAATTATTATCACACGCATGATCTGCAGGATCCCTCTGCCGCAGGTCGACTTCTGTTGCATCTCGGCGGGGACATCGAGGTGCGTGAGGCTCGAGTCAGTCTCCGACACGTCGCGTCGGGGCGCACGCACTACTTGGGGCTGCCAAACGTGTACCACGGATTGATCCATACGGCGCTTCTACGGGAATTGGCGCACATGCCAGGGCCCATGATTCGATCAATGAATCCGGACATCTATTTGTCGCTCGCTGTCTGTTGTCTTCTGCAACGGTACATCTTTGTCCGCGAACCGCTGTCGCTCAACGTGATTTCAAGACAAAGCAACGGGTTCTCTCATTCGAACGACCATGCCGATAAGGAGGTTGGCCGTCGGGTCATGCAGGACAACGATCGTCCGTACCATCCTGATCTTCCGTTTAGCGACGATCTCCATATTGCGCATGTCGAGTGCCTGCTGCAGGTTCAGGATGCAGGGCTCCTTCCGCATGAGATCCCGATTGAATTCAAGCATATGTTCGGACAGGCCATAAGGCACACCTACGTGTGCTATCAATCCCAGACACGCGAGAAGCGCCTCGGACAACTGCAGAGGATTGCCGGTAGACACGCGCTGTTGCCCTTCATGGAGGACGTGGAGGCTGCCTGTCAGAATAAGGACATTGTACGGCTCACGGCATTGGTGCCAACAACCTGGGTGCATCCCCCCTATGACTATGATGCGCAGATTGGGCGCGATCTGGTCTTGAGCCCCCAGGGAGCGGCTCGTCTGGCTGGCGAGCTGATCCGTACGGATCGACTCGCACGCAGCCGGTGTCTGAACCAGGCAGGGCGCTTCTTGGACAAGGCCAGGGCTGAACATGACCAATCCAAGCTGGCGACATTGGCGGAACAGTATCGACACATGATTTCCTCTACGGTTGGTGAATTGTGGAGCCGCCGCGATTTCATCAGCTGTTACATCAGCAACGTTAAGAGTCGTTCTCTGGCTTTCAACCCGGCTTCCTATTTGTGGTTGTTGAGCAGTACGCAAGAGGAAGCAAAAGCACCGGCCAAGTCTCCAGAGTCGATAATCACGCAACGAGGAGGAGGTGCCGGTATCGCTCCTTCAACCAAAGTGAGCTCGTCGAATAAACCTGCCGAGGTACGGAGCGTGGATGGACGCCAATATGAAGCGCCCCTACGCCTCTCTATTTTCGTCGCTGATGCGAACAGTGGGGAGGCGCGACTTGGAATTCCACACTATTGCGGACAAGGTCGTTATGGATGGAAGGGGACGTACATCTCGGCAAGAAACGAATCGGTCGAAGCAGGGCCTGAATATGTATGGCTGATCCAGCGGGCCCCATGGGTAGCAGATGAAGTTCTTGAGCGGGCACAGAGAAGCGGTACCCGAGTTGTCCATGATCTCGATGACTTGCTCTGGGAAATTCCGGAGGATAATCCGAACAAGGCGGTCTTTACAGACTCACGAATTGAGGTGCTCTTTCGGCAGCTGAACAGAGCTGATCAAGTTACGGTGTCGACCGAGCCGCTTGCGCACGAATTGTCACAGAAAGGGATTCGCGCCCTGGTACTGCCGAATTGCGTGGCACCGGAGCGATGGGCACAGTTACGTCCTGTGAGGCGTGCAGGGAAGCGTCCGAGGGTCGGTTGGGCAGGGCAGCGCAGCGTTCATTTTTCTGATTTGGAACTATTGCGTCAAGTGATGGATGACCTTGGCGATGAGGTGGAGTGGGTGTTTCTTGGGGATACTCCGGTGTTTGCCCGAGCGCCCGGACGACTGGTTGAAAGCTTTCCCATGGTGCCAATACAGAACTATCCGGCCCAATTGGCTGCGATGAATTTAGATCTGGCGTTGGCTCCATTAGCCATGAACCGATTCAATGAGGCTAAAAGCGATATCCGGCTGTTGCATTACGGGGCACTGGGATATCCGGTGGTCGCGACCGATATCGCTCCGCATCGACAGGCTCCGGTCAAATTGGTACCGAACCATGTGGCTGCCTGGGTTGAGGCGATCCGTGAGCGGATCGCTGACCCTGATGCGGCAGCACGAGAAGGTGAGCGACTGCGCGAATGGGTGTTCGCCAGTCGGTCGATCGAGGTGTGGATCGCCAAGTATGCGGAGGCCTGGTTTGGGTGTAGTCGTGACGATAAAGAGATGGTTGCGGCGGCAGGCAGTCGTGCCACGGTGTCGCAGGTGCCGACGTTCTCATGCTCGATCATCATGCCGGTTCTCAATAACGTGGAATTGACCAAGCAATCCCTGACCGCGCTCGCAGAGGTGACGGACGGGTGTGAGTATGAGGTGATCGTCGTCGATAATCACTCCACCGACGGTACTCAAGAGTTTCTGTCTTCCCTAGGAGGTGACGTCCAGATCATCCGCAATAATGAGAATCGCGGCTTTGCCAAAGCCTGTAATCAAGGGGCGCAAGCCGCACGTGGAAAGTATCTGGTCTTTTTAAACAACGACACGATTCCCATCAAAGGCTGGTTGAATGCGCTCGTACAAGAGGTCGAAGCCCACCAGGACGTTGGTGCGGTGGGCAGTAAGTTACTCTATGCCGATGGAACCGTTCAGCATGCGGGCGTCGTATTTTCTCGAAAGTGGCTTACGCCCTATCATCACCATCGGACTATGGCTGCCGACGCGCCCATCGTCAATCGGCGCCGTGAATTCCAGTCCGTGACCGCTGCCTGTATGTTGGTGCGGCGTGATCTGTTTTTCGAGGTCGGTGGGTTCGACGAAGCCTACCGCAACGGATTTGAGGATGTGGATCTGTGTCTGAAGATTAAGCAGCAGGGTTGGCGGGTAATTTATCAACCGAGCAGTGTTCTCTATCATCTCGAGAGCCAGACACCAGGGCGAAAGGATCATGATGTGGAGAATCATCATCTATTTACTGCCCGTTGGGGGGCCTGTTGGTGGTTGACGGATGAAGACTTGGTGGCATTTCAGGACGGGTTCCGCATGGAATATCTCACTGCCAATTCGGCGCAATGGCGCCCGTTCGAAAATGCTGAGGAGCGCCGTTGCTGGCAACTCGTCGCGGAAACACAACAGGCGGCCGGTCAGCGGGATAATGGCACGGTTCTCAAGAAATTGGAGCGATGCACTGAGTGGCCTGCTGATCCTTCAGTCTTAAAATGGGCAGCTTCTGTAGCCGAAGCCATGAAGCAACCGGCGCTCGCATCGGCCTTTATGCGGCGGGTCATGGCGTTGGACGATCCTGCGGCAGAAGAGCTCGGAGTTATTCGTGAGGCTCTGGCCAGCGGGCAAGTCACGAGTGCCTCCTCACGGCTTGACGCATTGCTGAAATGCTATCCCTTGCATGCTGAGGGGCAGCTGCTCAAAGCCATTCTGCATATGCAGCGAGAACAGTACGAGCAGGCCGAAACTGCGTTTGAGTTGGCCATGCAACAAGGGGCAGATCGCAAGAAGTGTCTGATGGGGATGGGCATGGCGGCGATGGGAAGGGCTTATACCCAAGGGGCATGGGAGCGCTTTCTACAAGTACTGACCGATCACCCCGATGATGCTGAAGCGATCCATTGGTTGCTCCGGGCCGGGACCGCACAAAACCGTTGGCAGGAGTTGAGTGAGCACCTGCATCTGTATACAGCTAGAAATCCAGCGGACCTGGCAGCACGATTCGCCTTCACCAGCATTCTGTTTCGCGGTGAGCAGATCGAGGGTGCTCGCCGGGAATATGATGCCCTGTGCAAGGTTGACCCAAGTTATGACGGACTCGCTCAACTTGGCCAGGCAATTGCCGGAAGGGAAGCGGCCCTTGCCATGGAAGCCGCCTCGACCTAGTTCGATGACACAGCGCGTACTCGTGATCCAATTGGCCAGACTCGGGGATCTCGTTCAAACGAGTCCCGCTGTCACGGCCTTGAAGGACGCTCACGCGAATTGGACGGTTGATCTTCTGTGCCCTGCACACTTGGAGGACATCGGGCGGGCACTTCCTGGAATTTCTACAGTGGTGACATGGGATGGAGCTGGGTGGAAGCAACGTGCGCTCCAGGCTGAGAAAGAATTCCGACCGGAATATCTCGTTGAGGCCGACACCGATATTCGCGCGATCGTGAAAGAGCCTTATGACTGTGCGTTCGTCCTCAACCAACATCCGCGAGCGATCCTGGCCGGTGCACTCCTGGCACGGGATAGCATGGGAGCAATTTCAGGAGGTCCGCTCGATCACAAATTATCACCGTGGGCGACCTATGTGCGAAGTGTTGCCAGCGATAAAGGAGACAACCGCGTTCATTTGGCCGACGCGTTCTGCGGGATGTGCGGGGTAGCTCCACCGAAAGAGAAGATGCCCCTGCAAGTTCTCTCCGCACCACTTCCCCCCGATCTTGATGCGATCAGGCAATCCGATGAAGCGTGGATCGGACTACTTGTGGGTGCAGGAGATTCGGAGCGAGTCATTCCAGCCTCGGTTTTGGTGCATCTGATCACCGCCTGTCTGAATAGACTCCCACACAGTCGCATCGTGCTCCTCGGGAGTCGGCACGAACAAGAACGAGCTCACTGGATTCAGACTGGGATTTCTCCGTCCCTGTTAGGCCGTGTGTGGGACACCATTGGTCGACTGTCCTTGTCTGAACTCGCGCTTGTGCTTACTCGCTGTCAGGTTGTCATCGGGGCAGATACTGGGCCGCTTCATCTGGCAGCCGCTGTAGGGACAAAGGTGATTGGCTGGTACTTTGCTAGAGCGAGACTTCACGAAACGGGGCCCTATGGGCCACACCATTGGGTCTGGCAAGCAACCGGAGGTGCGGGGCACGTTCAGCCGGTGATCATCCCACATCGTTGGCCAATCGATGAGACGATCGCACTTCTGTCGAGCGACCAGGTCGATTCGGTTCCAGGCTGGTCACTCTGGGAAAGTCATCGAGATCAGTGGGGGGCCTACTATGTTCAGGCCGGTCAGGAAGCAATTGCTCCACTTCAACGAGAACACGTGTGGACGGACTTACATCTCGCTGTAGGGTGAGGGAGGAATGCGGTGCAGTATCTGAATTACAACATAGAGAGACTTCGCCAGAACGCTCCGGAACTTGCGGAAGCCGTGCGGCACAGCGTCGGTGGAGTCTTGACGATCGTTCCTTCGCGAGAGGGTTCTCCTTCTGCTACTCATGAAGGGCAATGGGTCCACAGCGCCTATGATCCAAAGAAAGAGGCTGGGTCATGGGCGGAGCAGCAGCGCAAGGAATGGAAAACTGAAGAGGTGGCTGTAATTCTTGGGGTTGGCCTCCTCTATCACGTGGAGGCGCTCGCCCTTGCTCACTCTCCGGATGCCCGAATCGTCGTCGTGGTACCGGATGTGTCCGTGTTGAAAGATGCAATGGGTGCGAGGCCTCTCGGACCGTGGGTCGATAGGATTCACTGGGTGAACGGGACACCGGAGGAAATGGCCACGCAGTTGACCGCGCAATCCTCCCCGTTGCGGTTCTTAACCTATGGGCCGGCGGCACGGTTGCATGCGGATGTGCATGAGCGACTGCAGACGAGCCTCAGCCGGCTGATGGCTAGAAAGGCGGGAGGCCAGCTGCATGTGGCGGTGGTCGGCCCAATCTATGGAGGGTCATTGCCGATTGCTCGCTATGTCGTATCGGCGTTGAATCAGTTGGGACATCGAGTCAGTTGGCTTGATCACCATGTTCATCAAGGTAGCCATGAGGCGTTCGGATCCTATCGCGAAGCGCGCCATCGCCAGATGCTTCAGAGTCGATTTGCCGATGTGCTCAGCTTGAGCACGATGGCGCATCTGGCTGAAGATCCACCCGATCTGGTTTTGGCCATTGCCCAAGCTCCGTTGGGTTTGGCGGTGTTGCAACACTTGCGTAAGAAGAAGTTTCTGACCGCCATGTGGTTTGTGGAGAACTATCGTCATCTGACCTACTGGCAACAGTTGGCGGCGGGATATGACTACTGGTTTGTTATTCAGCAAGGGGGCTGTCTCGATGCGTTGAAGCGGGCCGGGGCGGCTCACGTGCACTACCTGCCTATGGCGGCAGATCCCACGGTGCATCGACCAATGACTCTGACCGCGGCTGAGCACCGGGAGTTTGGATCCGACGTCTCGTTTGTCGGGGCTGGTTATGCCAACCGAAGGACACTCTTGCCACAGTGGCTCTCTCACGAGTGGACGATGAAACTGTGGGGGAATGAATGGGACGGTGCCGCCCCGCTTTCAGGAGTGCTTCAACGCGGCGGTGCCAGGATCGATACAGATACCTGTATGAAGGTGTTCAACGCCACCGCCGTGAATTTGAACCTGCATTCATGCTCAGGGACGGGCATGGATCCTCAACCGGACTTTGTGAACCCTCGTACGTTTGAATTGGCGGCCTGCGGCGCGTTTCAGCTCGTGGATGACAGGACACTTCTTCCCGCTCTGTTTACGTCGGATGAAGTGGAGTCCTTTCGTCGCACCGAAGATGTCCCACCGCTGATCCGGAGATGGCTCACGGATGCGGACGGTCGCCGTCGCTATGCTGAAGCGTCGCGTCAACGGGTGTTGCGCGATCATACCTATGGCCACCGTCTACAAGAGCTCCTTGCCACAGTGGGCCTTTCTCAACCCGATCGCATTGGCTCGATCTTGCGGGGAGACCGGCTCACAGTTGGTCTCAAGGAACGAGCCGTTTCCGTGCCGGAACTGCTTCCCTTGCTCGATCGTTTTCCAGCTGCGCAACGAGTTGAGTTGAAGGACCTTGCGGCGGATATTCGAGCGCGAGCTTCTGGACGACAACTGGCTCGAGAGGAGTTGTTGATCCTTATGATGGATAGTTACCGAGCCGAAACGAAAGATCTGGTATGACCAAGAGTTTGAAGGTGCTCATTTTCGTTTCACGTTGAACCTAAAACTTAAAACTTGAAACAGCGCCATACTGTTGGAGTGCAAGCGTGAAGCAGGTATTGATTTTGAATATTACCCGGATGGGCGATCTCGTTCAGATGGGCGCATTGTTGAATCGACTCCATGAAGAATGGCCTGGAGTTGCCGTTGATCTTGTGGTGGATCGCCGGTTCGCACCCGTCGCATCATTGCTGATGGGCTTACGCGAGGTGATTGCCTTAGATTTTCACGCGCTCATCAATGAGAGCCGTGCGCTCGTGAAGGATGTGGTGGCGCTGTACGAAGACGTGGCGGGCTGGGCGAAGCCATTGGTGGAGCGGCGGTATGATCGCGTGATCAATCTCACTTTTAGTAAGCCGAGCGCGCTCTTGGCTAGCTTCATGGGAGCGCCTGATATTCGAGGAGTGCAAAGCGCCTGGGATGGGGGGCTTGTGATTGAGAATCCTTGGATGGCGTATTTCTCCGATTTTCACCAGTTTCGCCGACTGAATCGCTTCAACCTTGTCGATATCTATGCACTTGGAGGAAGCCGCCCAGGGACATTTTCCCCGCTCCGACTCTCTCTTTCTCGTGAGGATCACACGTGGGCGCGAGAAGCCCTGACAGGGGTGACGGGGTGGATTGCCGTACAGGCCGGGGCGAGTGACAGTATGAAGGCCTGGCGCCCACATCTGTTTGGTCTCGCCTTGGCGAAGGTGAGCAAACAATGGCGAGGCGGCATGCTCTTTATCGGAGGCCGAGAAGAGGAAGCAACTATCGCAGAAGTCGTACAGGTCTATCGAGAAGCCGGAGGGAAGAGCCCGGTCAAGAATTTTGCTGGCCGCACGACATTGAACCAACTCGCTGGTTTGCTGGCGGAATGTCGATTATTGCTGACCAACGATACGGGACCGATGCATATCGGGGTGGCGGTCGGCACATCGGTGATCGATCTTTCGGTGGGACATGTCGATTTTCAGGAAACTGGTCCCTATGGGTCTGGTCATTGGGTAGTTCAACCGGAGTTGGACTGTGCTCCCTGCGGGTTCGACCAAGTCTGTGGCCATCATGCGTGCAAGGATCGCATCTCACCGGATCTTGTGGCTGATCTCATGTGCCATATGTTGGATATTGGATCGTGTCCATCACAGGGATTCGGGGTACGTCTCTACGAGTCCGGAGTGGATGAGGATGGGCTGGGTACCTTTCGCTTAAAGGTAGGAACAGAGTCTCCTATCACGGCGTGGTATGCAGCATTCTGGCGTCACTACTGGTATGAAGCCCATACTGGATCGCGGAGCCGATTTTCTTTTCCCGAGGGCCCGCCTCCCGATGCATCGGAAGTGAATGTCCAGCTGCGGGCCCTGCGCCCTCTTCTGGAGCTAGCCTGTAAAAGAGCTGATGAGATTGCGCGCCTGGCTCGTCGAGCATCGGTAGATATTCCGCAGCTGAAACGGCTTCAGCAAGAGCAACGAGCTGATCAGGAGCGGTTGCTTTGCATGGGCATGACCGCCGAGGCGCTGGCTCCCCTTGCGGCTGCCTTCGGGCGTCAAGTGCGGAACGACAACCTCATCGGGTTGGACCGACTTGCGAGGCATCAGGCTGCTGCCTATCACACATGGCTGAGACGTCTGGTAGAGGTTGAGCGGTGTTTGATTGGCACATCCTCCAGTGATCGGTCTATCACACATGGTCATAGGAGAAAGCTAACCGTGGTTGGGTCGGAACGGCACGCGGCATGAACCGGATGATTGATGGGGGAGAGAAGACATGAACATTCAATTGGATGGGGAGCAATGGCAAGCTGGAAGTGCTGCGACGCTCGGTGACATTCTTGTCGATCTGAGTGAACGAGCGCATGCTCGGTCTCGAATCGTGACGACTCTCACGCTGGACAGTCGTCGGATTACGGATCGGGACCTCGATCCACAGCTACTCCAGCAACCTTCTGCTCACTACCGCGAGTTGGTCGCGACCTCAGCGACGCAGCAGGAGATTATTGAGTCTGCACGCGGTGCGATCGAGCGGTATCGTAGTTTGGTCGTGGCCGAAGGCACCTCGCTGGCTAATCAGTTCCGGATGGGTGGACAAGATCTGTCCTCATTCGACGTGTGGCTTGGGAAAGTAGCGGATGCGGTCGAGATCATCGAGAATGGGCAGAAACAGCTTGGAAGCGAGTCTCCTGGGCAGGTCATCGCGGGATGGATTGAAGAGCTTCTGGCTGCAAGGCGTATTCACGATACGGTGAGGATGGCGGATCTCTTAGAATACGAGATCCTTCCAAGGATTGCCGCCTGACTCTGTGATGTTCATTCGTTCCCATTCTAGCGAGGTAGCCTTCATCTCTGCGATTTCCTTTAGAAGCTCAAGTCCCAGGTGGATCGGCCGATAAGACAGGCACGCCACGTACGAGGCGTGATGAACCTAAGCCTCTACACGGATGTCGGAGGCAAACAAGCGGTCTTGTCTTAGTTTCAAGGAGGAAGGGCAATGGCTCTTATCGTTAACAACAATCCTGCATCCATTGCGGCTCAGCGGAACCTCTCGATTAACACGCTCAGCTTGAACCGTTCGGTTGAGCATTTATCATCCGGTCTTCGAATCACACGCGCCGCGGATGATGCCGCTGGTCTTGGACTGTCGGAGTCCTTGAGGGCGCAGATCCGTAGTATCAACCAGGCGACGCGTAATGCCAATGATGGCATCAGTTTGACGCAGATCGCCGACGGGGCGGCTGCGACCATTGGTTCGCTGTTGGCACGGCTTCGCGAGCTGTCGTCCCAGTCCGCGAGCGGCACGGTGGGTAATACTGAGCGCTCCTACATTGACCAGGAGTTTCTCGCGCTGCGTTCAGAAATTGATCGTATCGCTCAGGTGACCGAATTCAACGGTCAGGCACTGACAAGTGGTTCATCGATCAGCTTCTCCATCGCGATCGGGTTCCGGAGCGGAGCGGGGAACACGCTGAGCTTGGACCTCAATGATATCCAGGTCAGTTCGCTGGGCCTGAACTCGGTGAATGTGTCCACCGCAGCCAATGCTACAAGCGCATTGGCCAATATCGATAATGCGATCAGCGCCATTGCAACGGCACGAGCCGAATACGGTTCGATTCAGAACCGGTTCGAGGCGACAATTGCCAATCTGCAGGTGACGAGTGAGAATCTTACCTCTGCAGAATCACGGATCCGCGATGCGGACATCGCGCTTGAGACGTCCATCTTCACCAAGAATCAGATCTTGGTGCAGGCCGGTATCGCAACGTTGGCGCAGGCCAACACGCTACCGCAACAAGCGCTGGCGTTACTCAGAGGATAATGGCGGCACACCGTTCACCGCCCCTCTCCTAAACCGGAGAGGGGCCCGGTGAACGGAATGAGATAGGGGGCATTATGATCACCAATGTAACATCGAAGGTGGATCTCCCGGCCGCTGCCAATAACAAGAGTCAGCCCGCTGTTCCTCCCAGGACGAATCCTGTGGAAGAGCATGCTGACTTTTCGTTCGCCTCTCCCACGGATCGGGTAGCGCTTGAGCAAGCCGTGAGTAAAGTGAAGGAAGCGTTCCAGCAATCGGGCTCACAACTACAGATCGAAGTCGATCCTGACCTCGAACGAGTCATCGTCAAAATTCTCAACGGGGATTCCGGGGAAGTGATTCGACAGATTCCCCCTAAAGAAGTGATCGACTTGGCCAAGAATCTTCCGGGGGCAAAGGGGCTGCTGTTCGAAGAACATGTCTAACGTGGCACACAAGGATGTGGCATGCCGACGATAAGTTTCGGTGGACTCGGAAACGGACTGGATTTCGGACAGGTCGTCGATCAACTGGTCAAGGTTGCGAATCTGCCGGTTGATCGACTGACCAAAAAGAAAGCCGATCTCAACAGCAAGTTCACGGACCTCACCACCGTGAGCACGAAAGTGGCAGCGTTGCAGGGCGCCGCTCAGGCGCTACGGCTTTCAACCTCTTTTGATCGTACGACGGCATCCGTGACTGACACCTCGGTCCTGTCCGTATCGGCCTCGTCTTCCTCAACTTCGGGAACCTATAGTGTCCGAGTCATTCAGCTGGCCCAAGCCCATCAAGTTGTCAGTAAGGCTGCCAAGGCCGTCCCGTCAGAAACTTCGGATATCGTGAGTGGTGGGTCGGCCACCTTCACGTTCAAGGTGGGAACCGGTGCGAATCAGACAGTGACGCTCGGCGAGACGGGGACATTGACCGACTTGCGGGATCAGATTAATAACTTGGGAGCCGGTGTCACGGCTTCTCTCATCAATACGGGTACAGAGGTAGCACCATCCTATCGATTGGCCCTGTCCTCGAGCAATACCGGCAGTGCGAATGCGATCACCCTTGTAGCGGATGGAACAGATTTGGATCTCCTGAACGGAACTGGGACCGGCGGCATCGATACCCTTGCGGCAGCGCAAAATTCCGAAATTCAGATCGGTGATCAGGCATTGAATCCGTTGACGGTTGAACGGAGTTCCAACACCGTGTCGGATGCGATCTCCGGTGTGACGCTGACGCTGACGAAGACCACGGGAACCGGGACCGTCCAAGTCAGCCTCTCGCAAGATGTGGAGGCTGTAAAGACGAACATTAAGGCGGTGGCGACTGCGTACAACGAAGTCGTGAAGTTCATTAACGAGCGAAATACCTATGACGTGACGACGAAGCAGGGAGGCGTCTTCTTTAACGAAGCCGCAGCGAAAGCGACCCTATCACAGCTTCGAACCGCATTCTCGTCCTCGGTGAGCGGGGCTACGGTATTTTCAAGCGTCGGGCAAATCGGGTTCAAGACCGAACGTGACGGCACGATTACGGTTGACGAGGGGCAACTGTCCACGGCATTGAATACGAACTATAGCGGAGTCAAAGCGTTGTTTAGTAACCAGGGCGCGGTGACCGGTCTGGCGCAGACTATTGTGACCGCGGTGGATACGCTCAATGACATCACCGGAGGTGCCCTGACGCTCCGCAAGAAGGGTCTTACGAATGAGATCGATCGAGTTGGTAACGATATTACCAGACAAGAGGATTCGGTGAGTCGGTATGAGGAGCGGCTTCGTCGGCAGTTTGCCGCTCTCGACGGACTGTTACGTCAACTTGAAGGACAAAGTGGATTTCTCCAGGCCCAGTCGACGCAGAGGCAACAATAAGGACGAGGGACAGAGCCCATGATGATGCAGTATGCCCGTCAATATGAACAGACTCAGGTGGTGACATCGTCCGGTGTTCAGCTGGTCGTCCTGCTCTACGATGCGGCGATTCAGTCCATGGAGATGGCACGACGAGAAATTCAAGAGAAGAATGTCCGGGAGAAAGCGCGACATCTGGGGCGTGCTATTGCCATCATCGGTGAACTCAATAGCGTACTCGACCTTGAACAGGGAGGAGAAATTGCGCGGTCACTGCGACGGCTGTACGATTACATGCTGATCGAATTGGTCGAGGCCAATGCACGCAATAATGAGCACAAATTAGAGAGTCCGCTGCGTTGTCTGAGCACGCTCCGGGAAGCATGGCGCGAGGTGGCCAGCCAGCAACAGCCTCGTTTGGTCGGTACTCGATGAGTACGCCAGTGAGCGGACGCCAAGCCGAGATCGTGCGATTGACCAAGGCGGCAGGTGAGGCGGCTCAGCAGGGGCGATGGGATCAGGTCATTCAGTGCTACAGCGAACGAGGCCTACTCCTAGCCGCGATCTCTGATTCGGGGCTCCCTACTGATGAGCTGCTGAGGATGGATGACGAACTGCGTGACCGCATCCATACTGCTCAAACCCTGTTGGAACATCTATTAGCCGAGGCGCAAACGACAAAACGGCAGGTGCAAGGATTACGTCGGCGTCTCGCTGTCCAGCCATCACAACCCGAAACTGTGTCCATCGAAGCGTAATTCGTATTTTGTAAAGCGTATCACGTTCCGGATTCAGCCATGTCACCCTTCACGTTTCACATACAACGTTTCACGCTTCCCAAACGACACGTAGTGGGACAGTGGCCCAGTGACGGTCGTCAGAGAAGGGCCTGGAAATGATACGGGTCAGCATGAGGACGAGGGGTATTTGAATCATGGCGTCATCGATGATAAGTGCGTCGTCCAGGTCTCACAGTGCGGAGCCGGACGAACGCCGGGAATGGATCAGGATTGAGGATCGGGTCCTGATGGAATATCGACTGGTGACCGAGGGGGAAACCAGTGTGCCGGTCGAACTGAGCCCTGCAACTCCAGAATCGATTGCCGCAGCTGTGGGTAAACCAACCTTGGATCTTCTGGCTCGCTCCAGTGAGATCATCGTCGATTCAGCGGTTCTCCCTTGGATCCGGAAGGTCGACTACCTGCTCGAAGTGATTCTGAATGCTCTTGCCACCAGTCAGCCGGCCAGCGTCACAATGGCACAGCCTATGGCGGTTAGTTTGAGTGGGGGGGGGATCGGGTTCGTCTCCATGCGGGAATTCGCCGCCGATGATCAACTGGCGGTCAAGCTCATTCTTCCACCGTTCACAATGATCCGGGCGCATGTGAAAGTCATTCGTGCGGCGCGAGAAGCCGATGGCCAAGGGTTCACGATAGCCACTGAGTTCGTCGATCTGACGCCTGATGATCAGGAGCACTTAATTCGCCACATCTTGCATGTGCAAGCCCAACGATTGCGCGCAGGTCGAGGTCAACCCAACTAGACGCCCCTCATACGAAGACTCGGTTCTTGAGCATGTACTCATGAGTCGATCCAGCAATCACGAAAGTCGAGAAGCGGATCGATGCCTGCCGAAATGAAAACGCGAGAATCAGCAGCCCAATCACGATTCTCTCCCTGATCGCTACCATCGAAGCGGCAAGAGCCGGTGAGGCGGGACGCGGGTTTGGCGTCGTCGCAAACAAGGTGCGGACGCTGGCATCCCAGGCGGCTACGGCAGCGGAAGATCTCGGAGGCTTGCGGAATGAGTTGCTGCAACAGTTCACGGAACGAGAATAGGACCGACTCTCTGATACCGCGAAGACGCTGGTGCAGTTGGTCGTTCGCAATCTCTATGAACGGACGGCCGACGTCCGATGATGGGCTGCGGATGAAGCATTGGTGCATGGGTTAGAATCTCTGGAGAGTACCTCCCTCAAGCATCCGGAAGAGCGGCTCAGTCTTATCAACTGATTGTATTCGGGCTATTTAAATTTGGCGGTGGTAGGGATGAACGGAGAGGTCCTTGCCTGATCACGCCCGACACAATTCTCCAAGGTCGTGGGCTCGAATCTCTCGCGATCTTTCTGGTTCAAGAAGGCCGTGGCCATGACGGCAGGTGATCAGTGTGCCGTCGATGATATTATGTATGATGTCGCGCAGGACGGTCGATTGGCCGCAGTGTTTGCGGCAGCCGTACGGCAGGCCACGAAGGTGGACGGAGAGAGTATTGGTGTGCTGGGGTGGTGTTCGACTGGAAACCTCAAGCCAGAACCATCGTTAGGGACAGTCGAGGGGCTATTACATGAATATCGATCGGGAGGTCATTGCGATTGCGAAGACGATCGGATACCTGGAGTATGACAGGTTGGGATGGTATGCCGTGATCCTGCAGAAGCAGTGATGAGGGTTGCCGAGAGAATATACACAACCCGCGGCACTCAGGCGGCCGAAGAAGTGGCTGTCGCCAGGGTTGCCAATAAGGCATCAGCGATTCGTCCCAGGGCCAGTGCAGCAGGAGAAGTTGGGCTATGCTGGATCACTGGGACGTAGGCCCGAACGGATTGTTCCATTGCAGCATCCTCAGGAATTTCCCCAAGCAAGGTTAAATCCCCTCCGACATATTCCTTGAGGAGTTTCTTGAGCTGCGGCACGTTCACGCGGGCACGTCCTGAGGTGCGGTTAAGGATGAGCGCCGGGTGAAACGCCTGCAACGTGTTTTCTGCAATCCTGCGACCGGATTCATCCGTCTTGCCTGCGACGTCCAGCACCTCTTCCACGCTGCTGTAGTCTCGGTTCGCAAGACCTTCTGCCGTCACGTCTCGCATCAGGAACATCGAAAGGACACGGCGAATAGCCGCAAGCTTAATGAATCGATAGAGGTCTAAGACCGATGTCGGGTCCGGAGTTGCGACGGCAATATGACGATCAGCCATCAGGAAAAAGTCGAGCGCATGATAGCTCGTTCCAGCTCCGATATCGACGAGAATAACGTCCGCGTGGATGTCTTGGAAATGGCGGATCAAACGCCTTTTCTGTGAATAGGGCATATTGGCGGTCGCCAAGGTATCACCGGTTCCTGGGATGATTCTCAAGTTGGGATGAAGCGGGAGTCGTTGAGCCAGCGCATCCAACTGTTCGACTTGATGGGTGAGAAAGTCGGTCAAGGTCATAGGAGGGTTGAGCAGGCCGAGCAAGATATGAGCATCAGCCCCTCCGACATCCAAATCTGCGAGCACCACTTGCTTTCCCTTCCTGGCAAGGAGCAAGGCCAGATTCGTTGCCACTACACTCTTTCCAACCCCACCTTTTCCTGACGCCACGGAGATGATCTGTGCCATTGAGCTCCGTTCCTGTTGATTTGGGACCCCTGTCACAGTCCTCTTCGGTTGCCGCCCGTGAAATCTGAATAGACCGGCCTCTATCTGTACAGAGTGGAGAGAAATGACCACTGACGACGGAGAGGTGGTCTGAATCGCAACTTAAGTTTCCCAGCGGATACGCCGATACGTCACTCGTTATGAACAGTGATGTAACTGCTGAAACGGGCACACAGTCTGAAACGGATGCCACTCGGGACGGAGAAATTCTCACCGTCATGGAGGTGGCGCGGTTTCTGCGCGTGCCTAAATCTACAGTCTATAAGCTGGCACGAGGCGGTGAACTACCGGCGTCAAAAATCGGAAAGCATTGGCGCTTTCTCCGACGTGATATTCATGAGTGGATGCACAGCCGGTCCAAGCAAGCCGCATGAGGAGCCGACCATCGCGAGATCTGTCGGAGCATGGCCATTCGCGATTACGGTGCATGCCGGATGAGGTTGCGGGATGATCGGTGTGTGGCTGGCGGCTTCTGATTTGGTCATGCGAGTGAGCCGTTTTCCACAGACACAGATGAGCTCCCTGCGTGGTGCACGTCAAGAGCAGTCGTCCCTCAGGGTCAGGTCGTTCAATAAATATTCCGAGCGATGGTGAAAGATTAGGCCATTCTCAACCGAACATTCACGGCGGTTGGAGCGTCGGCCATGAGCTGAAAACAGGAGGCAATATGCCAGCCGATCCAAGTATGAAAATTCTCATCGTGGATGACATGGTCACGATGCGAAGAATTGTCAAGAACGTTCTGAAGCAACTCGGCTTCTCAAATATCGACGAAGCCGAGAATGGCCAGGATGGTCTGCAAAAACTCAAATCCAGCAAGTATGACTTCGTTGTCTCAGACTGGAACATGCCCGTGATGACGGGAATCGACATGCTCCGGGCCATCCGGGCGGACGAACAATTAAAAGCCATACCGGTTCTTATGGTGACGGCTGAGGCGCAACAGAAAAATTTAGTGGAGGCGGTACAGGCGGGAGTCAGCAATTACATCGTAAAGCCGTTCACAGCCGAGACGATGCAAGAAAAACTCGCAAAGATATTCAAATAGTGTGGAGTGCACGGGACATTGAGCACGAGGGGATTCGAGGGAGGCAACCGTGAAAAAAGGCGGACATAAACTCTATAAAGAACTCGGTGACTTGGCACGGTTCGTCGAAAACGCGATGAAGGCCATTTCCAACGCCGGTCCACAGCTCATCTCCAGCAGCCAACAGTTGCCGACGGCATCCTCGCATCTGAGTGACCTTAATAAGATGACGGAAGAAGGGACGCTTGAGGTGATGCGATTGACAGAGTTGATCCAGGATGAGCACAGCCATGTCGGGAAGGAGTTGAGGGCGGTCATTGAGGTCTTACAGACCATGGACTGTAGCAAGCTTGCGGAACGACTGGAGAGCATCAATACTCTCGTGGGCCAAGAAGGAAAATATTTGACCGAAATCATGACGGCGTTGTCCTTCCAGGACTTGGTGGCACAACGGGTGAAGAAGCTCGTTTCGATTCTTGACGAAGTACAACATAAGTTAATGGAGCTCGTGGTGGTGTTTGGTTTGCAAGAGAACGGAGAGAAGGTGGTGATCGAAGGCACGGCGGGGCATCTATTGAAACAACTCGAGGAGTCCAAGACCACCGCCATGAAGCAGAAAGTGGCCGACGATATCCTGGCGCAATTTGGGTTCAAATAGGAATCCAGGGGCAAGTTTCCAGTTCTGACTTTGAGGTCCAGATTGTCCCAAAGTTCGAAACCAAACACGTTCAAGCAGAAACCGGCAACGCCTCATCGGTTGCATGCATGAGGGCGATGGCGAATGGATATCGCAACAATCCTTGGGATCGTGATCGCGTTGGGCTCCATTATCGGAGGCCAGGTGCTCGAAGGTGGGCACCTGGGCTCGATCATGCAGCTGACGGCTTTCATTATCGTGATCGGCGGCACGTTTGGTGCTATTTGCATACAGAACCCATTGCCGGTCGTGCTCAGGGCATTCGGCGCGCTGACCATCGCAATTGCAGGACCTCATATCGACAACAAGGGTACGATTAAACTCATCCTGGAGCTTGCCAATATCTCGCGAAAACAAGGGCTGCTGGCGTTGGAGGGAAAGCTCAAAACTATCACGGATCCGTTCATGAAAAAGGGTGTCCAGCTCATTGTCGACGGGACGGAGCCCAAAGCGGTGATCGAGATCCTTGAAATTGAGGTGGAGCATCACGAGGAGCAAGGCGTGATCGCAGCGAAGGTCTGGGAAGCAGCCGGCGGCTATGCCCCAACCGTCGGCATTATCGGAGCCGTGCTTGGTCTCATTCACGTGATGGAAAATCTGGCCGATCCGTCAAAGTTGGGCGGCGGAATTGCTGTGGCGTTCGTGGCGACCGTCTATGGAGTGGGAGCGGCAAACCTCTTTTTTTTGCCCTTGGCCAATAAGATCAAATTGAAGCTGAAAGAGGAAGCTGGTTCCAGAAACTTGATGATTATGGGGCTGGCGGGGCTTGCTCAGGGAGAAAACCCCCGACTCTTGCAGGAGAAGTTGGAAAGCGTACTACCGCACAGCGAGCGGACGAAAGAGGGGAAAAAGTAACACGTGAAACCCAAGGCACCACAAACAGTTCACGCTTCTCACGCTTCACGGTGACGAATGGCGAAACACAAGCATGAGGAACATGAAAATCACGAGCGATGGCTCGTCTCCTATGCCGACTTTATTACCTTGCTGTTTGCTTTTTTCGTCGTGATGTACTCGATTTCCTCCGTCAATGTCGGAAAGTACCGAACCGTCAGCGAGTCGATCAAAGCCGCGCTGAATCCCATCGTCAGCCCGCCATCTTCCCCGACCCCGTTGGCATTGAGTGCCAGCAAACAGGCAGTGACGGCACCCGATGCTCCAGGGAGCAAGGATGTGGCGATCCGCAAATTACGAAATCTCGTGAAAGGAATTAAAGCCTCGCCGCAGCTATCGCTGGTACGGATCACGGAACGGGTCAACGGAGATATCGTGATTACGATTCCGGATCAGTTGCTGTTCAATAGCGGCGAAGCAGCCGTGCGCAGCGAAGCGCTGCCGTTTCTGGAAGGCCTGAGCGCGGCCATCGTGGAACTCAACCGATATACCAGGGTCGAGGGGCACACAGACAACGTTCCCATACGCACGGCACAATTTCCGTCAAATTGGGAACTTTCTGCCGCCCGTGCGGTAATGGTCGTCAGGGTCTTGTCAGAGTTGTTTGCCGTGCCGTCGGAGCGGTTGGCGGCGGTGGGGCACGCCGATACGAGGCCTGTGACCCTCAACCTGGACGTGGAGCAGCGGGCCAAGAATCGGCGAGTCGAGGTCGTCATTCTCGAACAGGCGCCACCAGCTCCTCAGTATGAGACCGCGAACACTGCTGGTTCAGGGGAGCCATCGGTGGAGGAGGGGGCATCAAGTCCGTTGCCCTAGCCCGCATTATTCATGAACACTTCTACTGCAACCGCCAAGACGCTGCTGCGACAAGCCGGGTTGCGCGTGTGCGGCGGCCAGGCGGGCAGGCTCGTCCCTCGCGACCTCGACGTACTGTTCAAGTACGCCTTGGTCCCTCGGGCCTCCGCGTGCCCGTCTCGCAAGGCGTCTTGTCGGTTTCGTGACGAACCGTCATGAATAATGCGGGCTAGGGGTTGCGCGATTTACAGGTGGGCATGTCAGACCCATCAGAAAGAATGACCAAAGTTAATGGCAGGCACTCAAGTCATAAAAGACAATTGCCGACATAACACGTTAGTGCGTCAATCTAAGAGGTTCTACAAGCAATGATGACGGAACCGTCTGGAACGAATACGCCTCAGGCACAGGCAGAGAACCCAAGGCATCTTGCCCCTATAGGAGACCTCTCCATTTTTGAAGCAGGAGAATTCAAGGAGGCATTGGTGAAGTTGATGGCCAACGAAGGGTTGGTTTCCTTGGATCTCAGCAACGTCGATCGGGTGGATACAGCCGTAATCCAGCTGATGCTAGCGGCTCGCAAGCAGGCGCGCATGCTGGTGATGGGGATCCCAGAAGATTTGCAGGACAAACTCAAACAACTCGGCTTCACAGGCCAGTTGAGTGAATAAGGCGTACTGGCTGTATGACGAACAGTCTGGTCTTTCATCGTGCGGCAAGTTGTCAGCCCAGGGTCTGCGTCGTCCTCGGACAGCCGACCATAACCAATAGACTCGAACAATGAGGACTGTGAGCGCTCAAGAAGGAGACTCTCAGAGGTCCTCTGTTGGGGAGAAGACCTCGGTCACGGAGCTGCTCGCCCATCACCGAGCCTGGAATACGTTTGCCGACGGGGTCGTCCGCCTGATCCCAGCATTAAAGGCGCAGATGAGCGCAGTAACAGCCGAAACTGAGCGTGCTGCGGTCGAACTACTGGTGCAGTTGCAAGCGCTCGCGTCGGGTGCCGAGACCATGACATCCGCCGCACGGGCCGAAGTGATCTCCAAGGTCGTCATGGCGATGCAGTTTCAGGACATTACTCGGCAAAAGTTGGAGCATGTGGGGCAAGCGTTAGATCAATTCAAGCGGCATCTCCAGATTCTGCAACAAGGCCCGCTCACAGAGGAGATGGCCCAAGAGCTGGCTGGACTTGAACGGATCGAGGAAAACTACACCATGGAGGCAGAGCGCCGTCTGCATCAGGCTGCGCTCCAACCCCAATATCAAGAGCCTGTGCCGGTGGAGGCCTCCGAGAATGGCGAGGATTCAGTGACGCTGTTTTATAGCTAAGTTCACAATCATTGATAGGCCTTGACGATGTCGTCGAGCGTGGCTTGCTCCTGATATTCCCGGCGTTTCTTCAGCACGGCGAAGTCCCGCTCGATGGGATTGAGGTCGGGGGAATA
>WBZQ01000047.1_pt1 | contig 137795 bp, 142 predicted proteins | sample 5204251 | NCBI WGS metagenome assembly WBZQ01 (sample SAMN12412402, study PRJNA552823) | activated sludge metagenome | isolation source: activated sludge from nitrification reactor of wastewater treatment plant... | place: USA: Virginia | collected 2017-09 | reverse complement strand
AGCGCCGCGGCGATCTGTACCTCCGAAAACTTGCTCTTCTTCATGCCCTCCTCCTTCCTCTGGAGGGCTGTCAGGCTAACACACGTTTCTAGTTTTCGCTGGTCCAGTTTTCTGGGAGGACGTCACTTAACTCAATTCAGTTGCTGTGGATGACACATTCTTTGGTAGGGCGTGAAACTGTCCTTGGAGAATGTTGTGCGTCATTAATTGCATCTACCGGGAGAATTCGGTTTGAGAATCTACAACCTCGATGAGGATGGTTTGGCAGCCGTTATTTCTTTCGGGAAATTGTTACAGCTATCTCACCTTGATTGTTCCAATAAAATCCTCGAGCATCATTCGCATAGAGAACCAATGGGCCATCTTCCTCTGCAAGAAGGTTCGGAGATTCCGATAAATCGTGGAGATGACATTTGTCCACTCCTTTGATTTCCGCTATAAGAGCAAACCATTTTGCGTCGCGATTCTTCTTTAGCAGGGCAAACAGATTCATCAGCCAGGTTCCTGGGGCACCCTTAGGGGCGATATGCTCGTGTGAGGCGTCATACCACGCTTGCTTTCCCACCACCGACACGATGTACTCACCGCTGGCTTGCAGATGCAGACCGACAGCATTTTCTGAGATCTCAGCCTTTATTGAGGCGACACATGAAGCTCCTACATCAAGCCTGTGGTCGTCCACCTGCGAGCACAATACTTCGTTCGGAGGAAATAACATGGTCACAGGATTGACATAGTCATTTCCCGCCCATGCATGGTCTCCAACCATCAGCCATACTGCACTGGCCACAAGGAATTTTCGCATCGTCGAACTCATTTTTCTGGCTGCCATCGGCGAGCTCTATCCCCATTGTAAAGGAGGTTATTCTACGACCTTAAAATGTTTTTCGAAGAATTCATCGATACTACCTGAGGTGGCGCGGCCTAAGAACAGATATCGTCCTCCAGCCTCACGTCGAGCATGAGGCTTAAATATTTTTGCAGATTTGATTCTCTGAGGCACACTCTTGTGAATGCTATCGCCTGGATGCGGCCTCCGCGGAAACGTTCCCATGTTCTGAAAAAGCCCAAATCCCCCATCAAAAAATTCGTCATGTAAGAGGCCGCAATTGCACTCAATAAACGGATTCGCCTCATGGGCGCAGCCACACTGAAGGAATCCGTTTTTCTCCTGATCGGCTAATTTGATCAACTCGTCTGTAGGTGGGAAGATGTCAAACGTCGAGAATTTTTTTAACATCCAGTTCAATGGCGTTGTCGCAAGGCCATTGAAGTTGTCTTTTGATGTGCAATTGTATTCTAGGGAATAGCTTCCTCCCACATCTGAATGCACCCCGGCAAACCACACCTCTTCAAGACGACTTCCCGGGATAGCTCGTAAGGGATCAAATCGAAGCAGGCGAAAGTCGTCTCGTTGCTCATCTAGCGCTAGTGCATGGAAACCATTGTCCGCGTAGAGTTCCACTCTGTGGTCGTCTGGCTCGTCATCGCGAATCAATCCCAAGGCAGGGACTGTGTCAAATACACCTATTGCAGTGATCTTCACTTTGTGCTTGTCTTGGTATGCGGTCATGCCGCGATGTTCCATCAAGGCTCTTAGCTCTCCTCTGATTCTCTCTTCGAATTCAGCCGTGCCATCAAAGTCCTGATGATATACGTCATAAAGTGCGCCTATGCTGAAGTGAAGGTTTGTCGCACCAATCCACTCAAAAGTGTCATACCATTTCTTCGGGATGCTTCCTCTATCGACAAGACCTGCGAACTCGATCAGTCCATTTAGTGATCTTGCAGTAAATGCTCCACGACTGAAGCCGATGATATAAATTTCATCCCCTGGCAGGTATGTCTCGACCAAGAACCTATAGGCTTGGCGTATGTTTAAACTAGTTCCCCTTCCTCCGATGCCACCAGTCACACGGTCAATCCATTTCGCGCCCACACCCTTGTCATAATAGGGAATTATTCGTTTCCCGCTACAGGCATGTTGCACAGCGAGTCGATAAAGTTTTCTCACGTTTGTTGATGAAGATTTATCATTCCCGGTGCCGTCCATGAATACCACTAACTTGCGGTGATCATCTGAGTCAGAGATTGCATTCTTTCGAGAGTAGTGTGCATTGAAGGTTCTCCAGAACGCGCGATTTGCAACATATGTATCACTAAGCCCATCAGTGTCAGTCGCCTTAAACTCCATACATAAACTTGGAGGTTCACCTTCATTCTTAGGAATCATGTCCTTGGGGACACAGCCTAAGAGTAGGAATATGCCGATAATCAAAAAAACCACGTTCATAATTTTTCCTTTGTCGTTAAAATCATCTGCCATCAGCAGCGCATTTACCTGTGATCAGGGCCTAGGGCTGTTGAGGCCCACCGCTGTAAGCGTTTCCATGCAGTGCAAAATTGTCTCAAACCGGAAGGAGGGTACTTTTTCAGGTATTTCGCGTCAAGTAAATGTGTACGACTAAATACGTGCATTATCAGAATGCTATCTGACACTTTATTCTAAGTTTAGCCGGATCTCGGAAAAGTCTTGTAAGTATTCAGTTCATCGCAGCTGTCATGAGGGAATGTGCGGTATTAATGGCCGTGCTGAATCTGGCCGTGGATATGGATCGGCTTGATAGGAATCGACTCAAACTCCTTCCGGTGCCTGAGTATGTGAAACGTGAGCGCGTGCTGGAAGGATGGGAATTGTTGAAACTTAAGGCGACTGCCTCGCCACAAGTTTGGCGTCTCATCATGGCAGCGCTCCAGATTGGCTTGCGCGAGAACAAGCTCATTGAGACTCATGAAGAATGGCTGATGCAGCGGGGAGACGGGTGGTGGATGGCGCCGGCGCCTGGTCGAACGAAGATCAAGGGCGTTCCCAAAACAATCCCTCTTAACCGCTTGGCATATGAAGCACTGTTCGGAGGGCTATCTCGGATTGGCGGGCGATTCTTTGGCCAATGGAAGAATGGGAACTCGTTCAAACATAGTTGGATGAGAACGTGTGAGAGGGCAGGGATTCATGACCTGCATTTTCACGACCTGCGCAAACCTTCGCGACTTGGCTGATGCAATGAGGTGTGGATTATGCTGTGATTCAGACCCTGAAAGGCGAGCCGCTTCCTGGTTCAGCAAAGTATTACATTCACAATTGGGACGGTCGATTGCGCGATGCGGTCACTCGCTTGGAGTCGTTCACCGGGGCTTTTCTGAACGGTGAAAATCCCTCTGAGGTGCCACTTACTGCCACTCAGGTGCCACCATCATACGTAGAACAATCTCTAAGTGCGCGATTTATGGTGCCGAGGGACAGAATCGAACTGTCGACACCAGCCTTTTCAGGGCTGTGCTCTACCAACTGAGCTACCTCGGCATTCCGGCAGAATTCGAGAGGGGGCTTCTGTCTACAGGATCACCGTCGAAAAATCAACCTTCATCGTAGGGTGGCGGAGAGGGCGGGATTTGAACCCGCGACAAGGCTTTTGGCCCTGTGACGGTTTAGCAAACCGTTGCCTTCGGCCACTCGGCCACCTCTCCGCACTCCCATATCTAGGACCCTGTTTGGGATATCTGACCCACGATTGCTCGAATGTGATCTCCCTTCTCGGAAAGAAGAAGGGGGATCATACCCCAGAGCATGGAGTGCACTCAAGTGATTCTCGTGAATGATTTTCAGGAAGTGAGTCTGGTTGCTAAAGCTGTGGTGTGATCGGGCACCGACGAGACCTCTCGGTTAGCGCTTCGCGAACTCTTTCAGAATATCCGCGAAGGTGGATTGCCATTGCGAGAGCAGCCCCTGATGCCGCTTGTAATGTGTCATGTGAATAAGTCTTGTCTGCACCGCATTTCTCGACGGGACCGGGCTGGGCGAGCGTATCTGTGAACGCGGGATGCCCATGGAGGGAGGATCGATATCGGCCGATCGAACAACGCCGCTGGTGAGCAGCATGCGCAACGCATGTGACTTTTGGTGGTTTCGTGTGCGCGAACTCTTTTGAGAGTTTGCCATATTTCCTCGTGCAGCGGTCGATGGTTGGTGAAGGCAATGACCATGTAGGGTCTTCTACATCCAAAGAATCCGGCCAAGTTCTTCATCGAGTTCCTTTGCCCGCTGACAGTGGCTGCAGCGAGCGAACAGGCCGTCGTTGCCCGGCGAGCTCTGGGATCGGAGTACCAACTGGTATTTCTGGCCACCGCAGAATGAACAGGCTTTCCCGTGAAGTTCCCGGCGCACCGATCCGATTTTCCCAACCTGTTTGTGCATGGAGCCTCCTATGAGATGGGGTGTTGGCTGCAGTGAATTTCCGAAGGGGGCCGTGATGCGTTGCGAATCGTGCATGCTCAACAATACCGAGCAAGTAGGAGGCTGAGAATACCGTGGAGGAGGGGAGGGGGATGAAGCAAAAGAGGGGAATGAAAGGAACGTCACTACATGTTTTTCGTGTCGTTCATTTATCTGTAAAGTATTTATATATCAATGTGTTGCTTGATATGTCTCATCTTGTAGATGATTTTGTGCAGCCTGGGCCATCTGCGGACGAATGTCGCGTAGGAAAGTGACGAAATAAAAAGTGATCTGATTGTTGAAGTTTTGGGGGTGAAGGCAGATCTCGCCAGGAGGATGCCGAGACCTCTTCCCGCCCTGGGTGGGCACAACCAAGGCAGAGACCTTCACCCTTTTTCAGTCAACCATGTGATCGGCCGTTCACGCAAGTGCGTAGTTGTTCGGAGGGATAGTCTTACTTGACGAGGTCGATCTCATGTTGGATGGCGTACTGGACACACCTGCTGTGTCATGCTCAATCACGAGGCATCTTTGGATGCGGTCTCACTCGCGAGCCTGGGATGATTGAGCCTATCGGCAAGGGTGTCCAACTGGACAAGAGATCGTTGGGTAGTTGTCTGTTCTGAGCAGGATAGGAATGGTCGCGCAGGGGGCAATATTATAGATCCTGATCATTCAGTTGTCTGCAGCAGGGACCTTGGCGGATTTGGCGGATATTGACCCTTCGCGCTTGCTCCATGGAGCAAGCTTTTACCAGGAGATAAGCATGGCGTTATGACCTATTTGAGGTTCTATCCCTGGATAACCGAGTATCAGGAATACCGTGAGGGGATATCACGCTGGGACAGCTTGTTCTATATCGTACGTTGTTAAGTCTGAAGAAAATTCGACCGATAAAGACACCACGACGTTGTCGGAAGACTCGCTCGGCGTAGTGGACGTGTAGGCAAGAAGTGCATTCCGTAGAATGGATACAGAAGAATCCCTCTCCGCAGCTGCACTGCAAAGAGGTCGCGATGATCGTAGATATGCCAAGATTCCAGCGGTATCGTCCGGTCATGCCAAGACGTTCATCGCCGCTCCCTGTTTGCTTGCCGTATAACGTACGCCTATCGGCGCCTGAGGAATCCGCAGAGTCGGTTTACACGGTGCGATTTTCGAATGCAATCTTGATGTCTCGCGAATCAATTCGCCGGATTCGTTAGGAATGAATGTCTGGGCCAGCCAGACACGTGGTAACAAGCCTCATGGTCGCTCGGGACTCCTCTACTGGTCATTCGTCGCATGAAGTGGCCGACCGCATCGCGCTTACCGACGCTGGTTTAGTGAAATCTGCGGAAGGACTGCCTATGGAGGAGCCACAGGGGGCGGTGGTATCTGCAAATGGTATGGTCTTGAGCTCCGATGCGCAGACATCCCAGGCTATGGAATCGACACTCTCTCACGAGGATTCGTCTCGCCTGTATGCATGGCTTCCCTCGCTGATCGTGATTCTTTTGTTTGCCACACTCACGATCAGTGCGTTGGCTTTGCATTATGTGGAAGCACACCTCGTCGCGTCATCCGGTGAAACGGTGGCCCTGGCCGCAACGGATGTAGCCGACAAATTGGACCGCTTTCTATTCGAGCGCTACAGCAATGTCCTTATGGCCGCCAATCTCATGAGCGCGCGAGCGGCTGATCGGAAATACCAGCGTGAATATCTAGATCGCATGAAGGAATTGTATCCGGAATATCTGTGGCTAGGGATCACCAACGAGCGGGGGCAGGTTGTCGTCGCGACGGACTCGACAACCGTCGGTCGTGACTACAGTGCTGAATCCTGGTTTCAGTCGGTGTTGCACGGAGGGTCGGTCCATGTTGGTGATATCGAACCATTCGCCATCATGGGAGGAGTGGACGCCGTCGAACTTACCGCGCCGATGAAAGGATCCCACGGAGAATTTCTGGGGACCATTACGACACGTGTCTCAATGACCAGCTTAGAAAATGTGTTGATTCAAACCCTGCTGGCGTATCAACAGCGTGAAGGTCTGCAGGGAGGGGTGGCCTATGAGTTTCTGACCAAATCAGGTGTGGCATTTGTTCAGTCCGAATTGCAGTTTAAAGGGAATGTTAACCTCAAGCAACTAGGCTTGTCCTCTGCCCTGTTGGCGGAGCAGTCTTCCTCGGGGTATGTGGAAGAGGCGCATCCACATCGCCATGTTCCAATTATCACTGGGTATAGCAAAACGCACCCCCTCGGAAAATTCGAAGGAATGCACTGGACGGTCCTCATGCATGTGGATCGAGACGACGTCTTGAGGCGAGTCCATTCCATTCTCTGGAATCTTGGCCTCGCGGGCAGCGTCGTGGTATGTCCCGTCTTCGGTGTGTTGCTGTGGACGATGAAACGCGTGCAGAAAGAACATCTCTCTGCTCAACATGAGAGTCGAACAGCCAAAGCCGCAGAGGCCTCACTTCGTGAGAGCCAAGCCAACGTGAGTGCGTATGCGGGGACACTCGAGGAGAAAAATCGGGCGTTGGATCTGGCCTTGGTCGAGGCGCAGGCAGCCACCGTAGCGAAGTCCGCATTTCTGGCGACCATGAGTCATGAGATTCGCACGCCAATGAATGGGATCATTGGAATGACGGGCCTCTTGATGGACACTCCCTTGACATCCGAACAGCGCGAATATGCGGAAATCGTCCGACGTTCCAGCGAAAGTCTGTTACACATCGTCAACGATATCCTGGATTTTTCGAAGTTTGAGGCCGGCGCGCTCAAACTTGAGCAGATCGATTTTGATCTTCGGACGATCGTTGAGGAGGCGTTGGACTTGTCGATCGAAGAGGCGCAGCGGAAGGGGTTGGAACTGGGGTGTCTGCTGCGTGCGGACGTCCCGGAATCCTTACGGGGTGATCCCGGACGATTGCGGCAAATTCTCGTGAATTTGACAGCCAACGCGGTGAAGTTTACGGAACGCGGTGAGGTCATGATTCATGTGACCCGGGGAGAAGAACAACGCGACCACGTCCAACTCCACTTCATGGTGAAGGACACCGGTATTGGAATCTCGAAGGAGGCACAAGCGAAGTTGTTCCAACCCTTTTCGCAAGCCGATAGTTCAACGACGAGAAAGTTTGGCGGGACTGGACTTGGCTTGGCCATTTGCAAGCAGTTGGTGGAACAGATGGGCGGGCAAATCATTCTGGAAAGTGAAGTCGGTCAGGGGACGGCATTTCGATTTACCATACTGCTGTCCAAGCAAACCAACCCCGCGCCGATCCCGGCTATCCCCGGAGGTGTCCTCAAGGGAAAGCGGATATGCATCGTGGATGATAACGCCACCAACCGATGTATTCTGGAGCAATATGCGTCACAGTGGGAGATGTCGAGCGTCTCCGCGTCCGGCGGACCCCAGGCGCTGGAGCTCTTGAGAACGGCGTACGCCCTAGGAACACCCTTTGATGCAGCGATTCTTGACTTGCAGATGCCTGACATGGATGGATTTGAGTTAGGGCGCGCCATTAGCACCGATCCTGTCTTGGGCGCGACGCGCCTTCTTTTGCTGACATCAGTTGGGATACGCGGACAGGCTGAGCAGGCTCGAGCCGCGGGGATTGCGGCCTATTTGACCAAGCCCGTGCGTCGAGCTCAATTGCATGATTGTCTATGTATGATTTTGGGAGAGACGAGTACTCCGGCAGTCAGCCGAACGGAGGATCCTCCGCGTGTATTGGTGACTCGGCATGTCATTGGGGAGGCGGCCTCTGCCAGGCGTCCGCGCATTTTGGTCGCGGAGGACAACATCTATAACCAAAAAGTGATTGTTCGAATGTTGGAAAAGTTAGGCTATCGTGCCGATGTGGTGGCAGATGGTCTCGAAGCCGTTGACGCAGTGGCTCGTATTCCTTACGCGGCGGTATTAATGGATTGGCAAATGCCTGAACTTGATGGGCTCCAAGCCACAGAAAAGATTCGGATGAATGAACGACGTCACGCTGGTCGTCAAACTCCTATTATCGCCCTGACGGCGAATGCCACACGCGAAGACGCTGAACGCTGTTTGGCTGCGGGTATGAATGACTATCTGAGTAAACCCGTGAGGAAAGAAGAGCTGGCGCTCGTGATCGAAAAATGGCTGTCTGCGGCAACCAAACAAGTGACCGGCTCGGGACCTCAAGCTTAGACTGAATACGGGTTCACTCAACACACGGCGCTTAAGGCAATCCCTCTCGAAATCTATCTGCAGCGGCTAGTGCGTGAAATGGGAATCAGTCCTACTCACGAAATGAGCGTGAGTGTGTTCGACTCTCCTCCAGCCCAAGATCTACAGCAGTTTGGCGGAGGGGGCGAGATTTGAAACCCCCACAGTATCAGAGACTATAAGTACTCATCCCATCTCATCGTTTCGTTCTCAATCACTTACAGAAGAGTCAGAGGTAGCGGAGGAACCGATCAAAACCGATCGGGCAATATAGTTCTGCCACAATTCGGCCACAGCGAGACGAGGGTAAATTAAAGGAAAAGCTGGCAACGACATAAAGCTGTCCGTCATCGGTTCTGAGCGAAGAGAAAAAACGCCTGCAAACCGACCAAGTGCGATTCATAGATTGGTGGGCATGATCTTCCTCAGTGAAGGTCAGTAGATTTTACCCATGTATGAGGTTGTGCTGTAACCCGAGCCGAGTTCCTGTTGGGCATAAACGCTAATAATTTTTCCATTGAAGAACAGAAATTTGAATGGCTTATAGCCGATGTATCCGCCGTAGCTGTTCTTGGCGTTGACACTTGCATTTAGTACGTAACCAAACTTAAGTGAACCACCATGAAGAGGAGCTTCTCTCATCCATCCAGGGGACACAGTGGACCAATCAATTCTTGCTGAATCAGGGTCTTTTAGGCTTCCTTTGAGAAATTCTAAAGCTTGCCGTTGGGCTAACTCTTGAGAGATAGGGGGCCCGTAGTCTGCATTAGAAAGTTCTTCTTGGGTTGGGGGACCACTGGCGCAACCGCTCATTAAAGGAAAGACGATGGATAATGAAATTGCCATGAATAGCAGGAATGGTTTCGACACAAGAGCCATACAGTCTCCTTTATGGTGGAAATGCGCGGCATATTGCCAGAAGAACTGGCATTCGCCAAGTTCTCATTTTTGGGGCAGTTGTAATGAAATGGTTGTATTGGAGGCTCCGAGGCGAGCCTTTGGCGGGCTGGAATTGGAGATTCGCGGACTCTCTGTAAGTAAATGATTTAGCAGATGAAATTATCTATTTGTGGCGAAAGTGTGGCTAACATGAATGATACTCAAATGTGCAACGAAGCAACGATAACCGGCAGAACGCACGGCCTTACCACCATGAAACGGGCCATAAAGACCCTTGGTAACCGTGCAATTGACCGTCGATCCAAGGTTGGCAAAGCGTTGGAAGCATGGCGAGGTGAATTGATTGCCGATCTCGGAGGGCAGGATACGATCTCGGCGCAACAACAGACCTTGATTGAGCTAGCCGTGAGAACCAAGTTGCTCCTGGATTCAATAGACGCCTGGCTACTTCAGCAAGGTAGTCTTGTGAATGCGAGAAAGCGGACGGTCTATCCGGTTGTCCTTCAGCGGCAACAACTCGCCGATGGTTTAGCCCGGTATCTGTCCCAACTTGGGCTTGAGCGTCGCGCCAAGCCTGCAAAGAGCTTGGCAGAAGTCTTGTCAGGCTCGGCCAGGAAGGGCGATCACCCAGCGGCATGAAGTTGGCCTGGGCTTGGGCGATTGTCGGCAGAATACTATCGGTCCTCAACGGCAGGCGTCACCGAGGATCGGCATAACATTGACGCCAGAAAAATGGGGGCAATCATGACTGTGAAACAGCAAATGGCATTTCGAGCCACGCACACGGCCAGTGAGGTAACAGATGTGTTGGACCTCTTAGCCATCGTGCAGCATCGACTGCAAGAGGTCGGCGAGTTAGAAGCTGTGGGCCAATCAGTGACGGTCTTGCATGTGGCCGCAGAGAAATTGGCGAAGCTCAGGGCCTTGAGCTGGTGAGAGCGGCTTCAGGCTGGTGACACGGCGGGTACTGGGGCACATGCTCGCCGTGTCCAGCCGAGAAGGCTCGGCTTCCTGTAGGTGGAAGGTGTATAGGCCATAACTTAATGTACGCGGGTTGTGCTGAGGTATGCTATAGTGAGACCTGTTTGGACAAGATAGCATACGTAGTTACCGCGTGGGCAGCTATGGGTAGAAGCCTAGGTCCGCTGCGAGCTGAAACAGTGCCAAGGCACTGACCGCGTTCAGCGCAAGACCGTATAGCTGCCTGATGTTGTGACATAATTCGGCTCATCGAACGCAAAGGCCGACTGTGGGAGTTCATCCCATAGTCGGCCTTTTTTATTGCCTGAAAGGGGGAAAGTTATGCCGCTCGTGAATGTAAAGCAGGCCGCGCAAGAGCTGGCCTGTAGTGAGTCGTTCTTGCGCAAACAGATGGGCAGGCGAGACTTTCCCCAGTATCGTCTTGGGTCAGATGTCCGGCTAGATCTGACCGAATTGCGAGCCTGGTTTCGGAGGAACAGCAGGGGACCAAGTGACCATGCTGACTCGCTGAATGGCTCTAGGACGAACGATCAGGGCGCGGCCTAAGCCCTGCCCTGGGTCAGTCATGAACAAGCGATTCTACAGGCAAGGCGTCGCCCTGGAATCGGTACACAATCAGACGCCGCATAACAAGGGGTGGGGTATGGAGACTGTAGAAAATAGCGTTAGCCTGATCCACGTCAAAGACATTATCGAACTGTTGAAGGGACATGCGTTGAACATGCGAGAGCTTCCCAACGTTGATCCGCTCATCATCGACGGATTGGAAAAGATGTCGAGCGGTTTCGTGATGCTGCACAAATGTCTGGAGCAGATGATTGCTACGGAGGTCGAAGAGGGCCTGTAAATGGATGCGGCGCTTGAGTTCTCTCCTGTTCCGCTCATGACGTTCGAAGTCATTTTATGTCATTTTAGGTTATTGTACGTAGTCACGAAAAATATTTCCTGACAAGTTTTCAAGGCCGTGTTACTTCATGTGAGAGAAAGTGAACGCGAGTAAATCTTAACCACAACGGAGGGACACACATGAATGAGTTGTTAACGATTCGAGAAGCCGCGAAGGAGCTTCGATGCTCACCCAATTTCCTCTATGTGCGAGTCAAGCAGCTTCCCCATATTCGCCTTTCGAAGCATGCCATTCGCTTTGAACGACATGTACTGCTGGAGCACTTCAAGCAGGCAGCCACTCACGAAGAGACGCGATGAAACCGAAACTGAAAACCGTTCCGAAGGTGAGCGCCGAGGAAGAGGCGGATTTCGACTTTGGGATCGCCGGTGAGCGAGGGGCGTTGATCCCTGCGGGGGACTATGACGTAGGCTTTGTCCGTGCCGTGAAGCCGTTCTGGTGCTTCAATCATCAGCGCACCTTGCTCTGGTTCCGCGTCACAACTGCGGGCGAACATCACGGGGTTGAGCTGTACATGGCGTGTCGCACCTCTCCACGGGAGGGGAAAAAGAGCCTTGCCCCAAGCTCCAAGCTCGTGCGGGCCTGTGCTCTGGCATTAGGTCGTTGGCCGAGCCGGACCGATCGATTAAGCACCACTGCGTTCAAGGGGAAGGCGTTTGCTGCACGGGTAGAAACCGTGACGCATGACCCGAAGAAGCAGCCGCTGTCAACAGAGGCGCAATATAGCATCATTCGCTCACTCACGAAGAAGATTGCGGGCTGAGCATCGGAAAGAACTGATACTTGAACAGGAAGCGTAACGTATACAACCACAAGTACCCTGACAATTACGGGTACCTGTACCATCCCCAGGCTAGGCCGAGACGGGCGATTTTGCCCCTTCCAGAGCGGGAATTCGGCGTATTGACCGTGAACGGGTATGGCAAGCTTTCGAGGGAGATAAACCACCCTCGAACGGTCCGTCACAGGACCGACTGGTAGGGATGACATCCCCCTGAGTTGAGGAGGCCGATAACCTCCCCAACTCAGGTGACCAGGCTGAACACGATGTGAGGGGTACGGGCATGATACCCGATTGCACGATGAGTGGAGAGAAAGATTGTAGCGCCGATTTTCTTGGCCCTTTGCCAATCATTCTCGCTTGACAGATCTCAATTTCATGAGAATATGCACCTAAGGAGATAAATGTATGGACGAGCAACGACTAGAAACATCTGCGGAAATGGCACAGCGACTCAAAATTTCACGACAGTTTTTGCACAAACTTACGGTCGCTTGTGCTGTGCCAGCATATAAGTTTGGAAGAAATTTTCGATACTCAGCCGAGGAGGTCTTGGCAGCGGTCAAGACACGTAAACGACGCCGCCAAGGAAACTAGACGGGCCGTGCGGTGCGTTTTCGCCCGCATACTCGCAGGTTCGGTGCAGTTCTGCCGCTCCACCGGGCCTGCGGCCCACAAAAAGCAACGCGATGAACCAGATTGACCCGCTAAAGTTTTTTGCCGCGCTCCGTTGGATCGATGGGCGGCCTCTCATCGAAACGATAGAGGCTTACCGGAGGCAACTCTTCACGCAGGCCCTTTTTACGTTTGATGCTGATGGGCGGCCCCGCATCAACCGTGTGCTGAGCGGGCGAAGTAAGAAAAATTTTAAGTCGTCTGATTTGTGCCTGGCGGGATTGTATTGCTTCCTATGCCGGACAAGTCCTCAAGGAAACGATGCGTACGTCTTAGCAAATGACGAAGACCAGGCCGGTGATGATCTTGGATTACTCAAAAAGTTGATTGCGGTGAACCCCATTCTTGCGAATGAGGTTGAGGTGCTCCAAAAAGCGATTGTGCGCAAGGACGGTCGGGGAACGTTTCGAGTGCTCCCAGCGCGTGACGTGGCTGGTGCGCACGGCAAGACGGCATGCTTCATCGGGTACGATGAAATTTGGAACTATCGCACCTATGACTTGTTCGAAGCGCTGGCCCCTGATCCGACGCGTCCGGACGTGCTGGAGTGGATCACCTCGTATGCGTCGATCTACAACAGTCCAGGTTTCCCGCTGTATGACCTTTTCCAAAGCGGTAAGCGTTGCGATGATCCGCGCATGTTGTTTTCGTGGTACGCGGGAGATTTTACGACTGATCCAGCATTTAAGGAATGCGAGCCGGAGGCACGCGCCAATCCTTCAATGGCATCGTGGGCAAATGCAGACTATCTAGGGCAACAGCGCCGACGGCTTCCCTCTCATAAATTTCGCCGATTGCATCTCAACCTTCCTGGCATGCCGGATGGGGCGGCACTCAATGCGGAACGAGTAATGGCCTGTGTTATCGAGGGCCGAAAGCATCTTGCCCCCAATCCAGAGCGAAACTACACCGCCTTCGTCGATATGAGCGGAGGCTCGTCGGATGATGCGGTACTGGCTATCGCGCATTGGGAGGAGCAGCGGGCAGTCCTGGACCTGTTGCTGAATCAGGGATCACGCCCGCCTTTCAATCCCCGTGTGGCTGTCAGTGCGTTCGTGGATACCTTGAAACAATACGGGGCCAGCAGCATTCACGGAGACGCGTATGCGGGCCGGACATTCAAATGCGACTTCGAAGACCGAGGCATTAGCTATCATCTGTGTGAGTGGAATCGTTCTCAACTCTACGGCCAGATTGAGCCCGCCTTGAATAGCGGCCAGGTTGAATTGCTGGACCATCCGAAGATGCTGGAGCAGTTCCTTGGACTTGTACGGCGTGGAGAGAAGGTCGACCACGAACCGAACTCGCACGACGATTTTTGCAATGCAGCAGCCGGAGCGTTGGTTCTGGCAAGTCAGGTTAATGCGGGTCCTGGAATATACGTATTTACGTAAAGTGAGAGTTTCCGCGTCTCACAGGCCGTCTAGGCATCTGCCAATAGGCTGCATTGAGGGACGGCACCACCACGGGAGGGGGCAGGCCGAAATTACGACTGGCGAAGCGGTGTCTTGCTGGCTAGGCCAAGGCGGGGCGCAACGTGAGCCTAGGTCGTGAATGGGCCGCTCTTGAGGCCTGGGAGAGCGAATCCGGGTCAGTTCAATGTGAGCAGTGAGTAAGGGGAAAAGTATGAATGGCGGAATAGTAGGACTCGAAAAGTCACTAGGGGAAATCAAAGTCGGCATCACGAACATGGTGATGAAGCATGATGATCTCGAACATAAGCAGGACGAGCTCTCAAAGTATGTGCATGGTCGTGTGAAGGCTGGGCTGAAAGCCAGTCTGCCAGGTGTCGATCATTACCCCTTCAGCTTCGGGAAGGCACTGTTGGCAATCTCAGCAATGAATAGGGGCCAGGCCCATCTCGTCAAAGAGTGGAACGTAGGTCATGAGCTGGATGTGATGACCCAGGCCACCAAGAAGGCCATGGACACCGGCACGGCGGGTTCTGGAGGGGGGTACCTAATTCCTCGGGAACTCATGCCTGAGATCATTGAAATGATGCGAGCCGAGGCGCAGTTGGTGCAGCTCGGCGTGACGGTGCTGGACGGGCTCAAAGGCTCGCCGGTTGAATTCTCAAAGCAATTGGCGGCGGGATCGATTCAGTGGGTTGGTCAAAATCAGATCATTCCGAAATCTGACCCCTCGTTTGGCGGTGTGCAGTTGACGCCAAAAATTGCCGCCATGCGCTGCGGCTTTAGCAATCTTCTGAACATCTTGAGTAATCCCGGTATTGAAGATCTGATACGACGGGATTTTGCTCGGGTTCTTGCCCTTGAAGTTGACCGGGTGATTCTCGAAGGCACAGGCACAAGCAATCAGCCGATGGGTATTGCTCAAATGCCTGGTGTGCAGACATTCGCCTTAGGGACGGATGGTGGCGTGCTCGGATGGGACGAGGTCACTGACCTGTTAGGAAAACTCGAAGACGCGAATGTGCCTAGCAAGAAATTGGGATTGGCGTTCCATCCCAAGGTCAAGCGCCTTTTAAAGAAGCAAAAGGTCGCCCAATATTCTGGAGACACGAAAGGTGCATATACCGTTGCTCCGGCTGCGTCGGATGAGAAGCTGCGCGAAATTCTGGGGGTCAACTTTGCCTCAACGACGCAGATTGCCACCAATCTGACTAAAGGCTCCGGTACCGGCCTGAGCCGCGTATACGCCGCCGATTTCTCGGAAGTCGTACTTGGCATGTGGGGCGGATTGGAGATCATTGCCACCAACATTGGTGGTGATGCGTGGATTACGAACAGCATTGAAGCTCGTCTCGTTGCCAACATGGATGTTGGCGCACGGCATCAGGAGAGCATTGTGATTTGCTCTGACGCCAAAACAGCATAGCAAGGAAGGGGGGGGGCGGGCGGGGCTTCGGCCTCGCCCGTTCTCTATCGAGGAGGACCGTATGGACGAAGATTCAACACTCTGGCAGGAATTGCTTCACGGCATCACCTGGAAAGAATTGTTTGCGCAGTATGCCGAAGCCCTCAACGAGTTGTTTGGGTATATCCGCCAGCATCCTAACGCCAAGCATGCCGATGAGCGGGTCGCCGCCGCCATGCAGACGGTTGTGGACGTGAATCAGGAGGTGGTCGGCTATGCCCGCAATCGTGAGGTGCAGCAGAGCCCACCACCGGTGGAGCTTGTCAAAACAGTTCTCGCAATCGCCTCGCAAGTTCGACGAGCCATTCCAGAGCCGACAATGCAGGGAAAGGATGCCGCATGAAACCCGCAGCCGAAACCGTAACGATTCCCCTGCGCGATACTGGCGCGGCCTTGGCTATGCTGCGTTTCGTGATTCATTCAGCCGGACCCGAGCACTATGCCGACTGTGTGACGACCCTGCGCCAACTCGATGCCGTGATAATGGGCCGACTTGCGCAAGGTTCGACACCAGAGCCGAGGCGGGTTGATCCGCTTCCGGCGGAACGGTATTTAAACATTGAGGAAGTATGCGCACAATTTAAGGTGACGGCCCGCTGGCTCTATCGGCACAAATCGAAAATGCCTCACTCTCAGCCAAGCCGGAAGCGGTTGATCTTTCCTGAGAAGGCGGTTACAAGGTGGTTTGCGAGTCGACAATCCGCTTGACATGAACTATAACTGAGTTATACATTGAGCATGACGGCAAAAGAACTGCACAAGCTGCGAAAGGTGTTGGGATTGACGCAGGCCGGATTAGCTCAGGCGGTAGGTGTGACGGCGAACGCTATCGCCTTAGCCGAGCGAGGTGAGCGGGGCATCAGCGAACCGCTGGCCCGGTTAGTGAAGATGCTGGTTCAAGTGCACACGGGAGAGTTAGTGCCCAAACGGTCAACCAAAAGGAAGCCATCATGAAGCAGCGCGGGCTTGGCATGATTTTTCAGCGTGGTGCAATCTGGTGGGTTCAGTACTACTTTCGCGGTAAGCGATACCGGGAAACCTCAGGATCGACGGCGCAGAAAGACGCGGTGCGGCTCTTGCGTGCTCGACAAGCCGAGATGGGGCAGGGACGGCTGCGAGGCCCAGAACTCGAAAAGACGACCTTCGCCGATCTAGTGCAAATGATGCGTGATGAATACGCAGCCAATCAACGGCGCTCCGTCAAACGCCTCAATACGAGCTTGAAGGCATTGGAACCGGCTTTTGGGCATTTGCGGGCTTGTGACATCACCTTGGACCGCCTCAATCGCTATGTTGCCGATCGGTTGGCAGTCGGAATTGCTCCTGCAACGGCTAAGCTTGAGCTGACCCATCTTCACAAGGCCTTTCGCCTGGCTGAACGAGCTGGAAAGGCCATCTGTCCGCCGTTCCCGGTGATTTCGGTACAGAATGCCCGCAAAGGATTTTTTGAGCGGGGCGATTTTGAAGCTGTTCGCTCCCACTTGCCGGGAACTTATCGAGGCGTGGCGACCTTCGCGTTTTTGAGTGGATGGCGTGTGCCGAGTGAAGTCCTCAGGCTTCAGTGGTCACAAGTAGACTTTCAGGCGGGCATCGTCCGCTTAGAACCGGGCACCACGAAGAATGACGAGGGGCGAACCCTTCCGTTTGCGGTGCTCCCAGAACTGGCTCAGCTCCTCCGGTCGCATTGGGACGAGGCTTTAGCTACAGAGTTGCAAACGGGGCAGCAAGTGCCTTGGGTCTTCTTCTGGAATGATCGAGGAGTGATGAAGCCGATCCACGTGAAGGCGTTCTATCGGCGCTGGCAGGCCGCCTGTAAGCGGGCTGGAGTCCCTGAACGCATTCCCCATGATTTTCGACGAACCGCTGTTCGAAATTTTGAGCGGGCAGGAGTGCCTAGGTCTGTCGCCATGAAGCTGACCGGCCATAAGACGGAAGCCGTCTATCGGCGCTATGCCATTGTGTCTGAGGCAGACCTCACCGAAGGCTTGAAGAAACTGGCGAGATTGCAGGAAACGCTACGCGAGAAGATGCAGCCATGCGGAACGCCGACGGAGTTTAGCCACAGCTTAGCCACAATTTCAGGGCGAAATATGCAGTTTTCGCCGGAAAATTTGGCGGAGGGGGCGAGATTTGAACTCGCGGATAGGTTACCCCATCTCCGGTTTTCAAGACCGGCACGTTCGGCCACTCCGTCACCCCTCCACACTAGGCCGGAAACAAGGTCATGCGAGCGTTTCTATCTTCTGAAGTCCTCCCATATAGGGCTGCAGGACGGGTGGGATAGCGACCGAACCGTCAGGTTGCTGATAATTTTCGAGAATGGCGACCAGCGTGCGCCCGACAGCCAACCCGGAGCCGTTCAATGTATGAACAAACTCCGGCTTCGTATCTTTTTTGCCGGCCTTAGGGCGCCAACGAATGCTCGCGCGGCGCGCCTGAAATGCCTCAAAATTGCTGCAGGACGAGATCTCGCGAAAGGTCTGCTGCGAAGGGAGCCAGACCTCAATGTCGTATGTTTTCGCGGCAGAGAAGCCCATGTCGCCGGTGCAGAGCGTGACGACTCGATAGTGTAGGCCAAGCCCCTGTAGAATGGCCTCCGCATGAGACGTCAATCGCTCCAGTTCTTCATACGATTGCTCAGGTTTTGCAAAAGCGACGAGTTCCACCTTGTTGAATTGATGGAGGCGAATCAGTCCTCGCGTGTCCTTGCCGTAGGAACCGGCCTCACGTCGAAAGCAAGGCGTATAGGCAGTGTAGCGAATCGGCAGCGCGTCTTCGGACAGTATCTCTTCTCGGTGCAAATTCGTCACCGGGACTTCTGCGGTGGGGATTAAGAACAGCTCTTCGTCGCGCATTTGAAACAGGTCGTCCTCGAACTTCGGTAACTGTCCTGTTCCGGTCATCGCCGCGCGATTGACCAGCAACGGAGGCAGCACCTCTCGATACCCGTGCTGGCTGGTATGGGTGTCCAACATATAATTGATGAGCGCCCGCTCGAGGCGCGCTCCCAGCCCGGTCAGCACCGCAAAGCGGGCTTTCGCCATGCGCACGGCCCGATCAAAGTCCAAAATTCCAAGCGCTTCTCCGAGATCCCAGTGCGACTGGGCCGGAGCGGAGAGGGCGGGCGGCGAGCCCCATCGACGCACCTCAACATTGTGGTCGGCATCCTGCCCGGTCGGTACCGACTCGTGAGGAAGGTTGGGGATGCGGAGAGCGATATGAGCCAATTGTTCTTCTATAAGCCGAAGCTGATCTTCCTGTCCTTTGATGGTGTCGCCCAGCGCTTTCATTGCTGCCATGGCCGCGTCGGCAGATTGCTTCTCACGTTTCAGGCGAGCGACCTCGTCCGAACCTTTTTTGAGCTGATGCCGAAGTTCTTCCACCTGGATCATTCGGGTGCGGCGATCCTCGGTCAATTTCCGAAGATCCTCCCATGCGACATCTTTACCGCGTGGCCCGAGCCGCTCGCGAAGTCCGTCTAAATTGTCTCGCAAGACACGAAGGTCGTACATACCCATTCCCCAGTGAAGCGGCGAGAAATCTAACACCGCATGTTCCCGTAGTCAATGAATGGGGGAACGTGATGTGCGGCACCGTCACGATGGCGCGCGATTGACAACAGTGGGCGCGCGCGGCACCATGACGAGATGAAACTCATCTCAAATCCACCCAATCGATTTGAATTGATACAACGCGAAAGGCTTGAGCCTGCCGCACGGGCACGGGTGCAGCTCTTCGAAGACAATACACAGCAGATTCTTAGCCGGAACGACAGCCCCGACCTGCCGTTTCGATGGAGCGTGAATCCCTACCGCGGTTGTTTTCACGCCTGCGCCTACTGCTATGCCCGCCCGTCGCATGAGTATTGGGGCTTCGGAGCGGGAACCGATTTTGAATCGAAGATCGTCCTCAAACGTCGCGCGGCAATTTTGCTACAGCAGGCGTTCGAGAAGCCATCCTGGAAAGGCGAGCTGGTCGTATTCTCGGGCAATACTGATTGTTATCAACCCCTCGAGGCTACACTTGGCTTGACCAGGGCTTGTCTTGAAGTCTGCGCGGAATATCGGAATCCCGTGGGTATCATCACAAAAGGTGTTATTCCCGCACGCGATCTGGATCTCTTTACACAATTGCGCGAGCAGGCGTGGATTCGCGTCTACTTCAGTATCGCCTTTGCCGATGATGAAACCGCGCGACTGGTAGAACCGCAGGCTCCCGGCATCAGTGCGCGCTTTGAGGCGATGCGTGTGCTTTCCGACGCGGGCATTCCGACCGGAATCTCTGTGGCGCCGATCATTCCCGGGTTGAACGAAGAAGCCATTCCTGAAATATTGTCTCGTGCGAGGCAGGCGGGAGCGACCTCGGCAACCTGGAGTCTGTTGCGGTTACCGGGACATGTCGAGCAGGTCTTTATTGAGCGTATGCGCGAAGCCTTTCCTGATCGGGTTTCGAAAATTATGCATCGCATTCGGGAGGTTCGCGGGGGCGCCTTGAGCGACGCGGAATTTTTCAGCCGGCATCATGGCATGGGGACCTATTGGCGCTGTGTCGAGCAGTTATTTGAGCTGGGACGCAGGCGTGCCGGTTTCGAGCCGGATGAGTTGCCCGTTCCGCAGACGTTTCGGCCCCCGGCGGCGCAGCAATTGTTGTTTGATGAGGAGGAGTCGTTGTGAAGCATAACCCCGGATTTTTGAAAGTCGTGGAAGACGCGCGCGCTCGCGTCCGCGAATGTACCGTTGCTGATGTAAAAGCCCGGTTGGATCGCGGCGAACGGTTCCACTTTGTCGACGTGCGGGAGGACGAGGAGTTTTCCCAGGATCATGCCGCAGGGGCCATTCACATCGGCAAAGGGGTGATCGAGCGGGATATTGAAACGGCGATTCCCAATAGGCAGGAGCCGATTGTGTTGTATTGCGGCGGCGGGTATCGGTCGGTCTTGGCCGCCGACAGCCTCCATCAGATGGGGTATACAAATGTCATCTCGATGGATGGTGGCATCAAGGCCTGGCGCGCCGCCGGCTATCCCATTGAGAACGGTCGGCCCTCTTAACGCATGCCCTTTTCACGACGCGAATTGTTCAACAATGCCGGCTTTGGTCTGCTCCTGCTGCCGGCGCTGCTCCGCTCGCCACAGACTATTTTACGTCATCTGCTTTTTGATCCCGAGGGGCCGCTGGTTTCGCCGAAGCCTATTCCAATTAATCCATTGATGCGGGAGGGCCGCTCTCTCGTCGCGATCGTCTACGGGACAGAGCCCGGCCGCATGCTCAGGCGTGCCCTGGAGCTGCTCGGCGGGATTGACCGGCTGGGCCTGCGCGGGCACCGTGTCTTACTGAAGCCCAATGTCTTGAACGATCAACCGCCGCCTTCCACGACCAATCCTCTGGTCGTGAAGGCCATGGCCGAGATGGTCCGGGCAAATGGCGCGGCAGAGGTGATCGTGGCCGACGGGTCGGGAATCATCCGCCTTCCCACATCGGCCAATTTGACCAGCACCGGCATGCGGGCGGCGGCGGAATCAGCCGGGGCACGGGTGCTGGCGCTGGAAGACGAACCCTGGGTGCGGCTTGAACCGCCCGATGCCAAGGCCATCGGCCAGTTCTATTTCTCGCGGCCGGTCTATGAAGCCGATGTGGTGATCAACATGCCGGTGATCAAGACCCATCGCTTTGCCGAGTTTTCCTGCAGCTTGAAAAATTTCGTCGGAGCGGTCCACCCGCGTTATCGTCCATCCGTCACATTTTGGAGCGGGGATTGGCACGAGCGTATTGCGGAAATCAACCTCGCGGTTCACCCCCTGCTGACGGTAGCCGACGGGACCACCACGATGATCGAGGGTGGTCCCACATCAGGTACCCCTTCGAAGACTGATCTGCTCATCTGCAGTGGAGACCGGGTTGCGGTGGATCTGACAGCCATCGCGCTCCTACGGTCCTTCGGCAAGTCGAAACTGCAGGGCAAGCGGATCAGCGATCAACGGCAGATCGTGCGCGCGGCGGCGCTTGGATTGGGAGTTGGCACGGGGCGCAGGATTGAACTTGTCAGTGAGGCGGTCGATCCGGCTCCACCAGCGTTTCTGCAGCTGGTGGAGCATATTCGGCAGGAATTGCTGAATTCGTGACCGTTATTTGTTCGTGCGGTCGAATTCCTTGATGACTTGCTCGGTCAAATCGATCGTGTCTTTGTTGAAAATCACGATTTTCACCGTTTGCTCGCTACCCTTATCCAACACCAGTTGATACCCGCCCTTGTCGGCGACGGCCTGCGTGGCCACGGCAATCTTCTTCATATACTCGTCGACGAGTTCCTTTTGCTTGCCTTGCAGTTCTTGGTTAAACTCCTGCGCGCGCTTCTGATAATCCTGGATCTTGCCGCGGAACGAGGTTTCCTTGTCTTTCTTTTCGGCATCGGTCAATTTGGAGCCAGGCTCTTTGAGCTGTTTTTCCGTATTGCGCAACTCTTCCTCGTCCCGAGACAAGAGTTTCTGACGCGTGGCCACATATTCTCTCAGCCCATCCAGTGCTCGCTTGCCGGCCTTACTCTTTTCCAGAACAACCTGAGGATCGATGACCCCCATCTTGAATTCCGCCGCCGGACTCATTGAGAACAAGCCGAGGGTCGCTGCGACGAGCGCCCCAACCATGACCGCGCGCCGGCCTGCTCCGTGCCACTTCACACCCATCTCGAGACTCCTTTCGCGGGAAAAATGTCGTACTACAAACTTTGGGAGAATAGCCGTACGCCGGGGAGGAGTCAAGAAGGCAGAGGCAGCCTGGGTCTGTGGTTTGACAGGTCTAAGCCGGACGGCTATAAGCCAGAGAGTCTGCTCCCTTATGCCACCCTTCGGTGCAGTCTTCACCACCGAGTGAGAAAGGAGTGCTGCATGCTCACGGGTCACGAGCGAGCCCACCGATTGTTCGTGAAGGCGATTCAACACGAACGTATCAACTGTGAGCGCGATGGTTGTCCGGGACCGGTTGAAGCGATCGACCAGTCCCGGACGCGGGATCGAGTCAAGACGTTTGATGTGCACTGTGAGTCCTGCGGCTGGCGGAGCACCGTGACGGGAGAGGAAGCGCTCACGCCGCCCTGGGACAACGCTGCGCTGGAGTTGATGGCTGATGAACACTTGCTGCACCAACAACCGGTCTGTCCGTTCGATGAGACACCGGTGGTGTTCATCTCGATGCCGAATCCTCGCCGCAAGGCCAAATATCGCGTGGCTTGTTTCTATTGCGGGCGACAAACGGATATGGATTGGCCCCCGCCGGAGAGCAAGCGCTAGCGAGTCAGAGGGCCTCCATGGCAAGGAGGCCCGGGCGCGAGCCTGGATTGTTCATCAATGCCTTCGCGAGGCCTTTGAAACGGAAGCCCGTCGAGGCTGCTCGCTCGTGGGGACGCCGCAGGCTTACATACATGCCGTCTGTCGAGGAGGCTGGACGAGAACAACCTCGACGGGTGAGAGAATCGGACGCCGGAGCAAGTGTTTGTGGGTCATTCGGGTTAGACGAAGTAACGTGCGGTGTCAAAGTGATGTTCGGCGTTATCGACGAGCTGCTGAATCGTATGGAGGTACTGCCCGCGCTCATCCTGCTGCGTCAGGTCCAATTCAGGTCCGTCTTCAACCGGCGCGCCGTCCTCATTCGTGATCACCTGCACCAGCGGGCGTTCGGCATTGGCTTTGTCCTGCGCCGGTTTGATCACGACGGCCAGCGGGCCTGAGTCAAGTCGTACCAGGCTGCCGATGGGGATAATGCCTACGCAGTTCACGAAGAGCTTCAGCAGCACCGGATCAAAGGACTGGCCGCTCTTCCCGAACATGAACTTGAGCACGTTTGCCGGTGACATCGGTTCGCGGCGATACACGCGGGACGAGGTCATGGCGTCGTAACAATCTGCAATGGTGATGATGCGGCTCGCCACCGTCTGCGACCAAGGTACCTTGAGTTTGGGGTAGCCGGAAAAATCGAAGTTCATATGGTGTTCAAAGGAGGCGGCGGCCATGCGAGCCGGTACGTTATTGATGCCGCGTGCTTTGACGAGCGTGAAGACCCCTTCGATGGGGTGCGAGCGCATGATGGCCCACTCGTCCTGGGTGAACTCACCGGGCTTATTGAGCACATCCAGGGAGATGGCGCATTTCCCCACGTCATGAAACAGGGCCGACAAGCCCAGATCCGCCAGGTCGACTTTCGGGTAGCCGGCCCGATTTCCGAGGGCCATCGCCAGCAACGACACGTTCACGGAATGGTTGTGCGTGTACTGGTCGTGGCAACGCAGATTCGTCAGGCCCAGTAGCGTGGACTCGTCCTGCATCAGCAGTTCGACGATGTTTTGAATCGCCCGTTTGGCCTGTTTGAAACTGACGGTGCCGCCGGCACGCGTGTTTTTGGTCAAATCACCGAGCGCCGACGCTGCCTTGGCATACCGGCCTTTGGCGAGTGCTCTCCGCTTCTCTTTGGAGTCCTCCGGGGATGACGTGGAGCCTCCTGGGCGTGTTCCTATTCCTCCAGCGGTTCCTTCGCCTTCGGCCAGATGTTGCAACTGAAGTGTTTTGGGTTCCTCCAGTTCAATGCCTTTGACGCCGGCGTTTTGCAGGGCTTCCTGCAAATCGGCGAGGGCATGTTTCTCCGGATCCAGGCTGACGAACAGGTAGGCGAATTCGCGATAGTCCTTCGATTCCGCCGTCGACGCGAACGAGACTCCGCCGATGTGCCAGGTGTTCAACGCCTCGATGATGCTCGCAAAGACCGCCATCTGTTGCGAACTCATCTTCAGATGACTGTCCCCGAGAAACAGAAAGTCATTCTGTAGCCGGAGCACCACGGGGTGATCCGCCGCCAGGGTCCTCACGAGGGTCAGCATCGAGTCCACGGGTTTGTCGAGGGCCGCATTCGTGCGGCCGTGGATGCGTGAGGTCTTGATGAGGACGTTGAGCTGGGTCACCAGCTGAATGCCCAGCATTGCGAGTTGCTGGTCGAGGATGTCTCCCGCTTCGGACCCCTTGGCGATTTTGTTTGCCAGGGATCGCTCATGGGTCAGGATCGGATGCGCGTTGTCTGCTGCTGAGGCCGGGTGGCTGGAAGATGGAACGTCGCTCACGGGTGGCATCCTCGCAATCAGGAGTTCGCTGCGGATGGGACTTGTCGTCGATGGACCCGGTTGGCTGCTGAGAGTGCGACACTGCAGGCCTGTTTGACGGCGGTGCCGCCTTTCTTCTGCCCGAGTTCGAGCGCGGCCAGTGCGGCCGAGGTTGCGAGTTTCCCGAGTGTATCCGCCGCGAGTAAGGCCAATTCTTCTTTCTTTTTGCGGTTCGTCCAGGACCACTCAGTCAGCAACCCTTGCCAGTAGGGGACGGCTTCGTCACCGGCCGTATGCTTGATCGCCAGGTAGATGGCGCGTTTTTCAGCCGGGGACCGATCATAGAACTCATCGGCCGCCACGAATGGAGCCCAGGCGGAAAAGGGCACCGTGTACTGTCCGCTGGTCAGCACTTTCATGGCGGTCAGGCGGACGGTTTCGTCACCGTCACTCAACAGCGCAACCAGTTTGCTCCCGCTTCCGGATGGGCGTAGGGTCGCTAGGAGGCGCAGCGCTTCGCGCCGTACGGTCGCTTCAGGGTGTCGCAAGGTTTTCTCGACATGGTCGCCAAAGCGGGGATCGTTCCATCGGGAGAGAATTGTGAGCAGGTTGCGCACGTAGGTCGGCCGCTTGTCCGTCAGGCCGCGGAGAATCGGTTCGGCATGGTCGCGGGCGTTTGTCTGCAAGGCCTCCATGATCACCGCTTGATGCGACGGACCATCCAGCGTGGCCAAGACAGAGCAGAGTCCGGGCACAGCCTCTTGCTTCATCATCAGGAGCAGCGTGATCAACCCTTGGGTGTTGGCCTGCGGCGTGCGGTTCAAGTGTACCCCGATGGCTTTCAACCGTTCTGGGCGGTGAAGCCCATCGAACAGCCCGGCGACCTGTTGCTTGTGGCTGTCCGCGAGATCGGGACGGACCGTTTCCGCCTCCTGCAGCATGGTCAGCACGGTTTCGAGCTGGGTCCATTCCCCGCCACGTATCAAGACATCGAGGACATTGTCCCAGACGTCGAACAGTTTGGTCAGCAAGGCTGGCGAAGGTTCGGAGGCCAGGACTGCGGTTAGGATATCGAGGATATAGGTGGTGGGATCGCGTGCGGTTTCGCGTTGGATCTCTTGTGCCAGGGTCTCTTGTTCCTGGTCGGAGACGTCATACCCGACCATGCTGGATTGAAACCGTCTGTTGCGGTTGGGGCCAGGTCCGTCGGAGGCCGCGCCGGTCGGGGCACTTCCGTTCTCCTCACCGGACCCGCTCGTGCTGTCTTTGTCGGCGGTTTTCTTGGCGCGTTCACGGTCGAGCAATTCGCGCAGTGAGCTGACCGACAGGTTCATGTAGCCCTGGGTCTGCAGTTCGAGCTCGTCCTGTCCGAACCCGGACGACCGCACCAGTTCTTCGGCGGTGACGACGGTGATGGTCTCGAGGTTCTTGGCCCATAACCGCGTCACGATGTCATCGTCATCATCAGGTTCGATCACCGGATGTTCCGGTCCGGTCTCGTTCGCCGGTACCCCCCAGAGGGCGTCGAGAAAAAAGGCGAGATCCTCTTGCGTGAGCCCTTGATAGAAGCTCAATTCTCGGATGCCGTCCGAATACATCTTGAAGGCGAAGCTGTCTCCGGTCGCGTCGCGCTCCGGTTCGTAGACGATCTCGTCTTTGAGATACAACTGGTTGCGTTGGACGAGGAGCGCCAGATGGGGATGTTGCGTGAGATGTTTCGTCAGATCGTCATAGAACTGTTGGAAAAATCGCTGCGCCACCGGATTCTTGGTGCCGTACGTGCGGGCCGATTTGGCCGCCTTGTCGAGCAGCTTCAACAATTGTTTGACTGCGGCGACCTCAGGGTCGACGTGGGCTCGAGCAAACGGGGTGGCTGCTGTGCCTTCCGGAAGCGGGGCTGTAGGTTCCATATGAGTCAGTCGTACCGCGAGGCCCTGTCTTCGTCAAGAAAATAGCCGGTCTGCGCATGGGTTTTGGCGTACGAATCTCACCTCGATGCAGCCAGGTGACTGGTGAGGACTCGGGATTGCGTCGCTTCGGCACGAACAGTAGAATCGCTCTATGGCTCACGACACGCGACTTCCGCTCATTGTGTGTTTCGGTGACAGCCTCACGGCTGGATACCAAGCTCCCAGCCCGTCGCATCCCTCCGGAGAGGACGCGCCCTATGGGCCGGTGCTGCAAGAGCGTCTGGGGCAGCGTGGCCGGGTTGCGGTCAGCGCAGTGTGTGGAGAAGTGACGGGTGAAATGGTGTTGCGGTTTCGCTCGTCGGTCCTTGATCGCCATCCGCAGGTGGTGATCATCCTCGGGGGGACGAATGATCTGGGATGGAATGCCGACCCAGCGGAGATCATGCGCAACTTGCTCAAGATGTATGAATTGGCAAGGGCCAATTCAGTCGTGCCGGTGCCGGTGACAGTACCGTCGATTCGCGTTGAGCTGGGCGGAGACAACCCTGAAGCCGCGTCTTGGCTTGCACAACATCTTCAACGTCGTCAACGATTGAATGCCATGATCGCGGAGTATGCCGATGCAAAAGGCCTGCGCTATCTTGATCTCTTTACGGCAACAGCCGAACCGGACTCGCTCATGCTTGCGCGGCCTTACTCAAACGACGGGCTTCACCTCACGACGTCCGGATACCGGCTCTTCGGGCAGTTGGCCTACGAGCGGCTGTTCGGCGACGAATCAGGGTTGCTCGGCCTGCCTCCCTCAGGTGCGGCGCATTCATGATTGGCGAGGTGACGGACCGGAATTTCGCACGTGAAGTGGAGCAGGCTTCCATGCCGGTGCTGGTCGAGTTCTGGCAGCCTGGGTGCGGGCATTGTCTCGCCCTGTTGAGGCAGTTGGAGCAGTTGCACGAGGAATTGGGGGCAGCGGTGAAGATCGTCACGATGAACGTCCAGGAGAACTTCCAGATCCCGGCCGAGCTTGAAATCAGTTCCCTGCCCGCGCTTGCCTTGTTTGAGGGCGGATCGTTCGCCAGGTTCATCGGGGGAATCGGGAAGAAGGACGAGATTCGACGACAGCTGTCTCTCGGCTAAGCCGCAGGCGGCCTGCCGATGCTCACAAGATGCGCCAACTCCGACCGTCGCGTTGAATCATCCGGTCCGCTTCAACCGGGCCCCAGGTTCCGGCCGGATATTCCGGCAGCCAGCGAAGTTTCTGTTGAGCCCACCCGTCGAGAATGTTCGTGACCCAATCCCAAGAGGCTTCCACCGCGTCGCGCCGCATGAAACGTGAGGCGTCGCCGGCCATCACATCCAGCAGCAGCCGTTCATAGGCTTCCGGGGAGGGGCAGCCAAACACGTCGCTATATTGGAAATCCATCTCCACGGGATGGGTTTGCGCGCGGGTGCCGGGAACTCGCGAGACAATTCTGAGCGATAGCCCTTCGTCCGGCTGAATACGCAAGGTCAGGACATTGGCCGGTTGCGGTTGTGCGGGGTTGGCGTTGAACAGAATCTGCGGAATATCCTTGAACTGCACGGCCACTTCACTGGCACGTTTGGGGAGGGCCTTGCCGGTGCGCAGATAAAACGGGACCCCGGCCCACCGCCAGTTTTCGACGAATGCTTTGACTGCAACGTAGGTTTCCGTGATGGAGTTGGGATTCACCCCCTTCTCCCGACGGTAGCCCGGAACGGGTTGCTCATGAGCGGTGCCCTCCGCATACTGCGCCCGCACCGTATACTGCTCGACATCCTTGCCGACGATGGGCCGAAGGCAGCGCAGGACCTCCATCTTGGCATTGCGCACCACGTCCGGATCGAGCGAGTAGGGTGGTTCCATGGCCACCAGGCAAAGCAGTTGCAGCAGATGATTTTGAATCATGTCCCGCAACGCACCCGCCTCTTCGTAATAGGTAGCTCTGGTGCCCACACCTTCCGACTCGCTGACCGTGATCTGCACATGGTCGATATATTTGTGGTTCCAGATCGGTTCAAAAATGCTGTTGGCGAAGCGGACGACCATCAGGTTCTGAACGGTTTCCTTGCCGAGGTAGTGGTCGATCCTGAAGATCTGGGACTCAGCGAACACCTTGCCGGTCACTTCGTTGATCTCCCGTGCGGAGGCGAGATCGCGGCCCACCGGCTTTTCAACGATGATGCGCGAATAGGGTGACGCCGTGGCGGCCGATGTCGCCAGTCCCGAGTGCGCCAATCCCTCGCAGACGGAGGCAAAGGAACTGGGAGGGATACTGAGGTAAAAAATCCGGTTTCCGGGAAGGTGCAGATTCCGTTCGATTTCTTCGGCCTTGGCGCGGAGCGCCTGATAGGTTCGGGCATCTTCGTTTTCCCCCTGGAGGTAAAACAGGTGGGATTGGAAAACGTCCCAGGTTTCTTGTACCAGTGCTTGGCGTGAATATGTGACGACTCCGTCCCGTACCAGGTTGCGGAACTCCTCATCCGTCATCGGTTTGCGGCCCAGGCCGATCACGGCATACTTGTCCGGTAATAGACCATCCAGCAGTAAGTTATAGACCGCGGGAATCAGGCGCCGGCGAGCCAAATCTCCGGAGCCGCCGAAAATAACCAGGGTGCACGGCTCCACGGGAGGCGCGGATTCCGGCACCGGTTTGCACTCGATGGGTGTCGTAGGGGAAGGCATGGTCTCGAAAGTCCTTGGGTGAAGGTCAGCGACGGACACTATGTCCGCCGAAGGCGTTGCGCAAGGCCGCCAACATTTTCTCCGCGAACGATTCTTGCTGCCGCGATCGGAAACGGGTGAACAGCGCCGCCGTGAGAGTCGGCACGGGCACATCCTTATCGATGGCGTCTTGTATCATCCAGCGGCCTTCGCCGGAATCCTGCACATAGCCTTTCAATTTTTCGAGCTTGGGATCCTGTTTCAAGGCGCCCACCGCCAGTTCCAGGAGCCAGGACCGGACCACGCTGCCATGCATCCACACATCGGCGACTTTGCCCAGATCCAGACGATAGTCGCTTTTCGCCATGAGTTCGAACCCCTCGGCATACCCTTGCATCATGCTGTACTCGATCCCATTGTGGACCATCTTGACGTAGTGGCCGGCACCGTGTGTGCCCATGTGGGCCCACCCATTTTCCGGCGCCAAGGTTTGAAAGATCGGGGTCAGGCGCTGAACCGGTTCGTTGTCGCCGCCGATCATGAGACAATACCCGACGGTCAGACCCCAGATGCCTCCGCTGGTGCCGACGTCGACATAGTGGATGCCTCGTTTCTGTAATTCGGCGGCGCGGCGCGTATCGTCATGGAAGCGCGTATTGCCTCCGTCGATGATCGTGTCGCCCGGTTGCAGCAGGGCGGCGACGGTCTGAATGGTGTCTTCCGTCGGCGTTCCCGAGGGAACCATGACCCAGACTGCGCGAGGGGCGGTCAGGTGTGCGACGAGGTCGCTCAGGGACGTCGCGCCGATACTCCCGGTCCGCTCCGCCTGTGTGACGACCTCGGGTGAACGATCGTAGGCCACGATGCGGTGACCACCCTGGCGCAGGCGCGTCACCATATTCATCCCCATCTTCCCCAGTCCGATAAATCCGAGTTCCATAGGTCATCCTCTCTGGTCAGTACCGGTGTGTGATGACTGGTTGTCCGTTGGCCTCGCGCGGCGTGTGGCGGTGCCGGTTCGGCGGGTGGCCGATGGTATCACGGTTCGGCACGAACGCAAACACCGGTTCGCTCTGAGGCGAGACAGTGAGGCCTGGTCAGTCCACGCGGGGCGGAAGGGGAATCTCGCGAAAGAGGGTGTCCGCGAATCGGCGTCCGGCGGTCAGCCGGTCGTGGAGGGTCGCCGCGCTCAAAAACTGGCTGGCCAACTCTCCGAGCGCCGGGTCGCGGGAGGCCAGGAATCGCAAGGTATCGACCGGCGCCGTGAACCACAGGCCTCGGATGCGAAAGAACGCCGACACGCACTCTTCGAAGAACAGTTGCAGGAGATATTGCGCCGTGTTGGGTCGGTCGCGCAGGTCCTCGACCTTGCCCAGCCAATGTAAACATTCCGCCTTGAGGCGGATGCGTTCATGGATCCCGGCAGCCGGTGGTCCCTGGCGAAACCGTTGCGCAGCTTTGGCGATGAGTTGGGCGGCGATATCTTCGTGATCGTAGAGAATCCGGCCCTTCCGGAGTAACGGCGCCAGACGGGGGGAATAGGCGAGATCCTCGCCCACCGTCTGGTGCTCACCATATCGAATATCGACCAGGCGGTCTCCCACCCGGATCATTTCCTGCCCGTCGGCCGGTCCCTTGACCAGGACAATCAGATCGATATCGCTGTGTGCCGTGACGGTGCGACGTGCGCCTGAACCCACGAGAATGATACCGACCAAGTCCCCGCCGCGTTTGGCGCGAATATATTTGACGGCCCCTGCCAGCGCGTCGTCATAGCCGGGTGGAGGCACGGCTGGAGGCATTTCGGGTGGTTCGGGAATCTCGAGTAACTCCGCCTTCAACTCTTCGGACGAGGGAAGCGTGCGTGTCGACTGGGAGGACGAATCAGCGATCTGCGAGTCCATATCTCACCTTCGACGTGGTCAGGAGGCCTGTACCCGTCGTATCTGTTGATCCAAGGTGCCGAGCCAGGCATCGAACGGCTGGTCGGCATCCACGATAATCTCAAGTTTTCCATTAGGAAGTTTGCGGACGATGCCGGGGCTTTCCGGCGAGAGAGGAATCTCTACCCACTCACGATTGATGCCCAGGGCATCGGTCAGGTCGAGAATGCGACTGATTTGTTGAAACGAGACGGCGTGGAGTGACACCCATTCCCCTTTGCTGCGATCCGCGTGCGTGCATTTTATGAGCGGGGAGGCGGTCTGTCAATGTGACGGCGAGGTGTTCATGCAAGGATGCGGGCGATGGCGTCGGCGGCCTGGTCAATGGCATCGGTCGACACATCCAGGTGCGTGACGGCGCGACAGGTCTTCGCATTGACGGCATTCAGCAGCACGCCTTCCTGTCTAAGGGCCGTGACGAAGGCCGGTGCCGTGAGTCGTGGGTGGTGCACGTCGAAGAACAGAATGTTCGTTTCCACTGCGGCAGGGTTGATGGCGACCGAAGCAATCTGGTGCAGTCTGGCCGCCAATCGTGTGGCATGTGCGTGATCGTTCGCCAGCCGAGGGATGTGGTGCTCCATTGCGTAGAGTCCTGCAGCCGCCAGAATGCCTGACTGGCGCATGGCGCCTCCATACATGCGGCGGAAGCGCCGGAGCCGTTCCAGGATGGTCGGATCGTCGGTCGCAATCAATGATCCGGCCGGCGCACCCAGGCCTTTGGAGAGGCAGAAAGTCACGGTCTCAAAATAATGCGCATAGGCGGCGGCGGAGACTCCGGATGCCACGACCGCATTGAACAGTCTGGCCCCATCCAGGTGCATGGGCACGCGGTGGGCGTTCGCGACTGCGCGAATGGCTTGGATCGTCGCCAGCGGGTAGATGGTTCCGCCTCCGGCATTGTGCGTGTTTTCAATGCAGATCAGTGCGGTCTGAATGCTGTAGGGATCGATGGGACGAATGGCGGCTTCGACCTGCTCCGCAGTCATGAGGCCTTGCCTGCCGCCGACCCAATGAAGTTGGACACCAGCCAGCGCGGCCGCCGCACCCTGTTCGTAGCGGATGATGTGACACTGACCCTCAACAATCACTTCACGTCCAGGCTCAGCATGCGCCCGGAGGCAGAGTTGATTGCCGAGTGTGCCGGACGGCACGAACAGCGCGGCTCGCTTGCCGACGAGCGCCGCGCCGACCTCCTGTAACCGGTTCACCGTTGGGTCTTCCCCGTATATGTCATCACCGACCTCGGCGTGGGCCATCGCCTCGCGCATAGCGGGAGTCGGTTTGGTGACCGTATCGCTGCGAAGATCGATCATGAGCGAGGACGTATCTCCAGGGGGAGTGACACTGCGTCACTGCGGAACGTGGGCGGCATTCTAGCAAATTTTCTTCGTGCGTGGGATCGCCGGCCTGCTACACTGGCGCCCACTCGGAGCCCCATGGAGACATTGCGTCGTTCAGTGAGCCGATTTGTTCAGGCAGAGCCGCAGGAGTTGCGGCCCTTGGCCTGGTCGTTCGGCTATTTTTTCTGCCTCCTCTGCGGGTACTACATTCTTCGTCCGGTGCGCGACGAGATGGCGATCCAAGGAGGCGTGCAGAATCTACCCTGGATGATGACGGCCACGTTTCTCACCTTGCTGGCGGTCACCCCTCTATTCGGCTGGTTGTCCGCACGGTACTCGCGTTATCGGTTGTTGCTCGCGGTGTACCTCTTCTTCATCACGAACCTGCTGGTGCTGTACCTATTGATGACGAATCGCCAGTCCATGGAATGGGTCGCCCGCGGATTCTTTGTCTGGCTGTCGGTATTCAATTTGTTCGTGGTGTCGGTGTTTTGGAGTTTCATGGCCGATCTGTTTACGCCGGCCCAGGGGGCCCGACTCTTCGGAGTCATTGCGGCGGGCGGCAGTACGGGGGCCCTGTTCGGTCCCCTCATCACCACCGGTCTCACCTATGTCTTTCCTGTGCCGATCCTCATGCTGGTCTCGGCGCTGTTTCTGGCGGCCTGCATCTGGTGCATCTACCGACTGGAGGTCTGGAGCCGGAGCCGGTCCGTCTTCCATCGCGAGAATAGCGGTGAGCCACTGGGGGGCGGGCTTCTGGCCGGTGTTCGCCTGGTCTGGTCGTCGCCGTATCTCCTCGGCATTTGTGGGTATCTCACCTGTCTCACGATGACGGCCACGTTCCTGTACTTCGAGCAGATGCGGCTGGTGGCCGAGCATTTCACTCAGCCTGAAGTCAGGACGCGGTTCTTTTCCATGCTCGATTTCGCCACCAATCTCCTAACGTGGCTGACGCAACTCTTCATCACGACCCGGGTGGTGTCCCGATTTGGATTGGTCGTGGCCTTACTCTTTCTGCCGGCCGTCAGTCTCGTCGGGTTTTTGGGAATCGCCCTCTGGCCCGGCTTGGCGGTGTATGTCGTTTTTTCGGTGCTTCGTCGGGTGGGGGAATATGCGCTGTCGAAACCGGCGCGAGAGGTCCTGTTCACGGTCGTCAGTCGCGAGGAAAAGTATAAAGCGAAGAACTTCATCGATACGGCCATTTCGCGCGCCGGGGATGCGTCGACCGGGTGGCTGGTCTCCGGCATCAAGGCGCTGGGCGTGACGACCGCCCAGATTGCCTGGGCCCTGGTTCCCCTCATGCTGCTATGGGCCTGGCTGGGCCGATGGTTAGCTTCCCAACAACGCGAGCAGGCCGATGGTCCCGTCTTTGACTCACAAAAAAATCGCATGGTATAGTCCGGCGCGAATACGACCTGTTGCCGCGATTCTGGTGATCGACCGATTCTCTGGGCATTGCGGGCGCACACCGGGTCACCACCTTACCCACTCACGACGTTGGGGTCACAATGGTTGAAGTTCCAGTTAAACTATACCTCGATAAGGTATTGAAGACGGCCAGGGAAGCGGTTCGTCCCACTGCCTTACTCACGGGGCCTGTGCGCGACAAAGCCTTGCGGGCCATGGCGGCGGCGATTGCGGAGAGTGAGGAGGCGATCCTTGCTGCCAACGAGACGGATGTAGACGCGGTCGGCAAGTCCATGACGGGGTATGAAAACCGGGAACGGGTGCGCGATGCCGTGGCGCGAATTCGTATGACGGCAGACGACGTGAAGGCCTTGGTGGATCGCCTGCACCGCATCGCGGATTTGCCGGACCCGCTGGGAGACGTATTGGGCCGGCATGACGAGCCGAATGGGTTACAGGTCGGGCGAGTGCGCGTGCCGATCGGAGTGATCGGCATCGTCTCGGAGCTGTCGCCGCTGGAAACGATCGATGCGCTGGCACTTTGCCTGAAGTCCGGCAACGTCTGTGTGTTTCGCGGGTCGCCGGATTGGACGCACACGCAGCAAATCATTGCCGCCGGCCTGACCACGGCGATGGCGGAGGCAGGAATTCCACGAGGGGCCTGCACCATCATTGATCGACCTGAGAAGGAAGCGGCGCTGGAACTGATCAAGTCCGGGAAAGCCTTGGATGCGATCATTCCACGCGGCGGCGCCGGATTGCGCAAGGTGGTGCAAGAGCAGGCCAAGATGCCGATTCTCTGTCACGACGGCGGGATCACGCACGTGTACATCGACGATGACGTCGAAATCCCGCTCGCGCAAAATATCGTCGTCAACTCCAAGGTGCAGAATCCGTCGGCCCCCAACTCGCTGGATACGCTGCTGGTCCATCAGGGAATTGCGCGCCCGCTCCTGTCGGCCCTGATTCTACGATTGCTGGATGAGTTCAAGATCGACATCTACGGTTGTCCGAAAACCGTATCCTTGATGGGACAGATGTTGATGACCGGGCACAAAGCGGTCAAGCCGGCCCAGGAGAGTGATTGGCGCAGGCAGTTTCAGGGACCGAGCATGGCCATCAAGATGGTGCCCGGTTTCGACGATGCCCTCGCGCATATCGCACAACATGGTCCCAGCCACACCTGTGTCATTGTCACCAAGTCGTACGAGTCCGCGATGCGCTTCACCCGTGAGGTTGATGCCGGGGCGGTACTGGTCAATGCATCCTCGCGCCTGAACGCCGGCGACAGCCTGGGATTCGGTGCGGATATCGGTTTGAGTTCCACCCGTCATCACGCGCGTGGACCGATCGGCCTCAACCAGCTGACGTGCGAGAAGTATGTGGTGTTCGGCAGCGGGCAGCTCCGGCATCCGCATCCGGTGCCTCTGGCGTACGAAGATGCCATCATGCTGAAAAGGCCGTAGCGTACACCGCGCGTATCGGCCACCTCCGGAAAGAGGGTTTCGTGCCCGCTGATGGGAACGACGAGATTCGCACTCGCCTGCAACGGCATCTCGCCTGGTGGGGCCTTCGACACATCGAATCCGATGCCGCCTACTTCGCCTGGCAACGCGACGTCTTCACGCCGCAAGAACTCGATGCGCTCCACCGGTCCATCGACGCGAAACGGCAGGCAGCCCATGGATCCGCCGCGGACATTGCGTTTTATGATCTGACGGCGCGCCCCCGCTCCGTTCCCGCGCTCTACAGTCAACGGTACGAATATTACGTGGAGGTCGGATCGCGGATCGCCGTTCGGCTCGAGGATGCCGGAACGATTCTCGACGTCGGTTGCGGGATAGGCCTCCTGACGACCTTCTATGCCGCACAATGCCCCCATGCCACGTTCGTCGGTATCGATCGTTCATCTGCCTCCATCGCCCTCGCTCGACAGCGGACGCAGGACCTTGGTCTCACCAATCTCCGTTTCGAATGCGTCGATCTGGATCAGCACAGTCTCGCCGGTCGGTTTGACGTGATCGTGGCGACCCATGTCTTGCTCCAAACCGAACAGGATCCTGGGCTTCCCAGTTGCGACTGGAAGGGGTTCACGCGGGTGCCGGATGCACAGGCCCAACAGATGTTTGAGCAGCGGACGGGAGTGGGGCCACGCTTGGACCGGCTCCGCGGAGCGTTGACGCCGCACGGTCGTGTGATGGTATTTGAAAAAACGAGGCAACTCGCGCGGCGGATTCCCTTTCAGCGAGCGCTCGCGGCTCGCGGCCTGCAGTTGCTCGCGCCGCCTGAACTGGTCCGGTATCGCTCGATCGAGGAGGTGTCGGATGACGGTCCTCTGTATGTCACCGGACTGGCGCCATCATCGAATCCCCTACCGTGGGATGAGTCTCCTGAGCCTGACCGTGTCTCTCCACTCACGATAGAGCAGCTGCGTTCCGTTCACGTACCTCAGGATCAGCCCCTTTACGAAAATCATGGAGCGTCGGCGCAGCAGGACTGGCTGGATCTTCCCGCGAAACAGGTGCTTGATCAGGTCACCAGGACAGAGGCGGATGGACGACAGCTGCACGTCGAGTGGGGGCGGGCCGGTGAGTTCGTGTATCTCTATTGTGCGAACACCTTCGATCAACGCCAATTGGTCATTGTTGAACCTGGCCGTGTGGCAATGGTGAAAACGTACTACAAAGAAATTACCGGCGAGCAGTCAGCAAATGAACAGGGGACGTTGCGATGAACGATCCGAAAGCGGATTCAGGCGATCTTCTCCAAGAGCACTTAGAAGTGGTAGGTCTCGTGCCGGCCGCCGGATCCGCGAAGCGCCTGCAGCCGTTTCCTTGCAGCAAGGAAGTGTACCCGGTCGGCTTTATGCCGGATGAAAAGAGCGGAACCCTTCGTCCCAAAGTGGCGGCACAGTACTTACTGGAGAAATTCAAGGCGGCCGGAATCACCAAGGCCTTCCTCGTCATCAAAGACGGCAAGTGGGACATTCCCAACTATTTCCGGGAGGGCGACCTGGTTGGTCTTTCACTGGCCTATATTGTGATCGCCGGATCGCTGGGACCACCTGATACCCTCGATCGTGCCCATCCGTTCCTGGCTCAGAAGCGCGTGGCCTTTGGGTTTCCGGATATTCTTTTCGGGCCTGGCGATGCCTATGCCCGTTTGATCAAACGGCAGGAGGAGACCGGAGCCGATGTGGTGTTGGGTCTGCATGAGATCGAAGACCCGCGGGTCTGGGATATGGTGGATTGTGACGAGGCGGGGTTGGTTCGCGATATCGTGATGAAACCGGCTTCGACCCTGTTGACCCATGGCTGGTGCTGCGCGGTCTGGACTCCGGCGTTCACGGAATTCCTCCACTCGTTTCTCCGAGCCGATGAAACCAGGCGCAATCTCGATCGGCTCGCGAGTAAGGCCAACGACCCAGGTGGTGATCTGGCCGTCGGCGTCGTCCTCCTGGCTGCCTTGAGGGCCGGGCTCTCAATCCAAAGCCTAACGTTTCCCGGCGAACGTTATCTCGACATCGGCACGCCGGAGAATTTGCTCAAGGCCGTGCGACAGTTCCAGCAGCCCCAATGATCATCGCGCCGTCTACGGATAGGCCGCGAGAATCTGTTCGGCTGCCTGCAGGCGCTGCTTCGCGTCTTTGTCCGTAAATTGTTTACGGCAGTTCGCACAAAACGTGAGCCGCCCGGCGATCGATCGAATATCCCGCTTCTCGTTGTAAAAGAGGGGGCAATCGGCCGGCCCAACCCGACGTGGGTGCGGGGGAATTCCCGCGACGACCGCCGCCGCCAGGTGCGCCATCATCCGCTCGACCGTGTAGTCCCGCTCGTTGAGTTGTTCGAGCAGCTCAAAGGTCGAGGTTACGATCAGCGGGTCCCGCCGCCAATAATACAGGTAGCTGGTCCGCGCATCCTTCAACGGAAAATTGATCATGCAGATCAGTTGCTCGACGGCCAACTCCTTCGGTTTCGTTTTCAAGCGCTCGTACAGCGTTTCCGCCACCACGAATGCCTGATCCTTCTCCTGTTCCCGTCGCCAGGTGCCGATCGGTGCGGGAAAGGAAACGGGTTCAAAGGCATACTGCGTTTGCGCTCTCGTCAGACGCTCGCAGATGTCCGGCAGATGGGGAATCATGCGATGCGCATTCCAGATGCCGATTCGCATGCGATTTTCCACGGCGCGTCGTCGGCTGCGTACGGCCGCGCTTCTCGTCCGTTCGTATTCGGCCGCCGTCCTTGGCAGGCAAAGATGTTGTGCGGGATTGCGGGCAAAGACCACCGGGACGGCCCAATCGATCGCTTCACCCGAGATCGAGTAGTTGACCGACACTCGCGCCTCACGGGCGGCATCGCCGATGCTGTGTCCCATCGCCAGGGCCCAGTAGAAGTGACGGGAGAAGGCGGTGGCGGAGACGTCCAGCACCGGGTACTGATTGGCGACCACGGCAGGTACTCCCCCGGCAATAAGGGCCTGCGCCACGCCGCGACTGAAATCCTGTCGGCCGCCACGGCCGGTTTCGCAGGCATTCAGACAGACCAGACGAATGCCCCGGCGGCAGACGATTTGGCGCAGGGTAGAGGAATCCAACCGTTGTTCGCCTCCGTCCTGGTTTTCGAAGATGAGGTATCCGCAATCGGTCTGCTTGTTGTATTCCCCATGGCCGATGAAGTGCAGCACGTCAATGGGGGCCGTGGCGGATTCCAGGGTGCGATGCAACAGCTCCGGAGTGGCGTCGAGGAGCAACTCGACCTCGGCCAGTCCTGCGTCGAGGAGGCGGCGGAATCCGCTGCGAATCACGTCGGCTTCTTCCTCTACCGAGAGGGTGCCGAGTCCCAGTGGTTGGGCGACCACGACGAGGATGCGCATGGTGGGGCGAGCCGGTATGCGTTCAGCCGGAATGGCCGTGAGCACGTTGCGCGTAAAATTGACTTCCTCCAGTGCCAGGAACGTTCTGCGATCGGGGTCATAAATGAACTCCCACGACTGGTCGGCAATCCACCCGATGTCCGAGGTGAAGATCAGGTTCAGTCGCTGGCTGACTTGTTCTGAGCGGGCCGCATCATACAGCCGGCGAACTTGTCCGGGAAGCAGGGCGGCGAAGAGCGCTCCACCCATTTGCTGGAGCTCGGCTTCATTCGGAAGTTGCGGGTAGGCAGGGTCTCCGTTGATGTAGCCTTGAATATGCGCCTGGCCTGCCTTGATCCGGTCCCACTGCGTTGGCGCATGACCCGCGGTGTTCCGGCGTGACGTCGCAACGTTTCTCTGCTCGCCTCCCGTGTGCAGATGTTCCATCACGCGGGCGTTGCGAAACGTGGCGATGAGTTGTGCGACATCAGCTCCCTGCTTGGGAGCGATGAGCGCAATGTGAAACACGTCGTCAGGCTCCGGCGAGGGCGTAAGCGAGGTGACGGGTGCGCTGACACGTTGAGGAGGGCGCGCCGGTTGTGTTGCGGTCGGTTCCTCGCGTGGTGTGGCGGCCACGGCGGGCGAAGGTGATTCCATTCGAGCGGCACCTCGACGCCTGCCTGACGGCAGGTCATGTTCGAGGTCGATGGGTGTGGCGGGCTGTGGTTGTCCGCGTAAGGCCCGGACGAGAAAATCCACGGTGCCGGGATCCTGAAAGAAGTTCACATGGTTTACGGGCTGCTGCTGCACAAGATTTCCGCCCAAGCCGAAACAGCCGACACGGGACCCCGGAATTGCGGCCGTCCCGGTTCCCGGATCCACACGCCAGCCGCCTTCGGTCGGCACGACGAGGTCGTTCGCGGTCGGAAAAAACAAATCGGCGCCCGCGTCGATGATGCGTTGGAGCAAGGCGCCGTTCGGTTCGAAGTTCGCCACCAGGGCCGAATACGCCTCGCCCGGAGGGCCGGGGGCATCCTGCAAGGCCCGAATGATGTCGCCGTTGTTATCCATCGAGGCCAAGCCCGGGAGGCTGCCGACCAACCGTCGCGCGATCCAGGACAACGCCTCGCTCACGAATTCCACGCCGGTGGTGAAGGGATTCTCGGGGAACAGTTCCATCACGTTGGACAGCCAGTTCGTGTACTGGGTGACGTGGTCCGGCGAGGCGAGGGGGGTTCCCCCGTTCGGACTGGCGACCAGCACGGCGCGACCGACGGCAAAACGATCGGCCAGCCTCCCGAACTGCTCGCGGCGCTCAACGAGATGTCGAAGGACCAAGCCGCCGCGTGAATGGGTGATCACGTCAAACGTGGTGGGGCGTTCGGGCAGAGCTTCGAGGAGCATGCGCACATTTTCCTCAGGCGTGCGGCTGAGGGTAAAGTGATCGAAGCCATAGATGCGATTCCCATAGACGTCCTGCAGTTCGGCGAACAGTGTCTTGCCGTTGCGGCCTTGAGTCTTGGCCAATTCCTTGAACGCGGCGGTCGTACTTGAAAACGTCCCGTGAATGAACAAGAGATTGCGTCCGGTGGTACTCAGGGTCTGCAGATCAGCCGCGGGCAGAACGTCGTTGCTGGCGAGTCCTTCGGGGGTGACTGCGAGCCATCCTTCCCGTCGATCCTTCAGCTTCCAGGTGGTGGTCTCCCAGAGCAGGGCGAGTTTGGCGAGGGCATAGTCGGCAATCTTGCTGGCCACTTTGAGCACCACAGTCTTGATGGCGGCGCTGATGAATCCACGGCGTCCGCCCGCTTCGGGCACTGGTGCGGCTGGAACGGGGATCGAAAACCGATACACCGTGCGTGTCCCTCTGCGCTTTCCGCGACGAGCCGGCTCGCTGGGCATGTGAAACCGGATGGCGCCGGAAGCATAACGCGTCATCACCACGTAGATGTCGTCGGTGCCACCTTCGACATCCACAGTGAGGGGAGCCGGTGTTCCATCGCCGCGCCTGGCCTTGGGCGTGGCTGTGAGGGTCTGTTCGATTTGCCAGCGTTTTGTTCCCGTGAGACTCGCCAAAAATGGATCCGGCGGCTCCGAGGCCGCCCGTCGACCACTGCGAGCAGCGCCCGTTGCACGAACGTCCCAGCCGTCCGAGGTTGACCAACTCACCTTGCCGGATTGTGTGTTCGCCATGGTGTGCTCCTACTGCTGAGTGGTGAGGCGTGACGTCCCTTGCCGTTTGGTGACTCGAATGACTTGTCCTCGAATTCAGATCGTGAAACCTATCGGGTGTCAGTGTGGTTGCGTGCTGGGAATCTGACACCACAGTGGGTGCGCGGATTTCGTGCCGCGCTTATCCCACAACCGGAGAAATGAGGCAAGAGGATGATGAGGGGCGATGGGAAAGAGAAGGGGGATGCATGAGACATTGAGTCGGGGCGGAGATCGTGTCGGAGGCGTGATGGCGTATTGGCGTCGTGTGCCACAGCCCATCTGGTTGGTCTGTCTGGCCTCAGTGGAAACGTCAGCCGGAAACGAGTGGCGGTGCGACGGAGGCGCTCAAAAACCGAGCGCTTTTTCCAGATCGGCCTGCTCTTTCTTGAAGGTCTTCTTGCGCCCTTCTTCGGCCTGTGCTTGGCGCTGCTCGGTCTGCTTCTGGACAGTTTCGGCTTGCTTGTTTTCGCCGGCCATCGCGTAGAATTCTGCGGCGATTTCGCCTTCGCCCTTGGCCTCATGGCGTTTCGCCAGAAGCCGCGCCTTCTCGCGAATTGTTTTGACGCCGTCCGGACGATCGGCCTGCTCGTAATAGGAAATGGCCAGGTGGAGGAATTTTCGCCCTTCCTCAGCCGCGAGGGTATCGCCGCGTTGTGCGGCCCTTGCGCGAATCCGGTCCTCGCCCGCTTTGGCATAATAGGCCCAGTTCTTCGCCAGTTGGAGTTCGTGGAGCGAATCCTTGGTGAACGACGCGAACCGTTTCTCTTCCTCCGCGAGGGCTTTCTCGACCTGCTTCAAGGCGTGGCCTCGCATCGCCTGTTCCTGCGCCTTGTCGTTCTGCTGAGAGAAGTAGTCGATCGCATGGCTCACCGTGTTGGTGTCGTCCGGTTTGGCTTCGACCAGTTTGCGCTGCATGCGGCCCGCGTCGGCCACTGCCTTCGCGCGAACATACCACTCAAACGCGTCCTGCAAATGCGACTTCTTTTCGTCTTCCGCGCCGATGGCTTTGGCGGTGCGTTGCTGCAAGGCGTCATGCCGTTTCGTGTCGCTGACGCAGTCGCTGTCCGCTTTCGCGGCGGCGGCATAGGCCTCGCGGGGCCGGCCGGCCCGCTCAAGCTCTTCGGCCTTCTTCAATTGTGCGTCTGCTGTGGCTTGCAACGCCTTGTCGGCGCAGAGGGAGTCCGCCCAGGCCGGCGTGCTCCATAATCCGAAGGCCATGGCACAGATCAGATGCAGGGATGTGACTCGTATCACGATCGCCTCCTTAGCGCCCCATCATCCCTTTGAGCATGCCCATCCCCATGCCGCCCATGTCCAGCTTTTCAAATCCGTTGGGAATTTCGAACAACTCGGCCGGTTGTTTGCCGACTGTGATATTGGTCTGTTCCATCTTGAAGCGCGCCTTCTGTCCCTTCTCAACCGCCAGGGCGTCGATCTTGGCGAGAATGCCTTCCTTCGTGGTCCACATGAAGCCGCCCATCTTCGTGCCGTCGGTGCCGGTCATGATGATTTTGCTCTTGTTCATGACGACACCGTTGACCGTTTCTTCGCCCAATGCCGTCTGTTCGATCTGGTAGCCGGACAGATCGGATTTATCCTGCGAAGGCGTATTGCCCGGCGCTTCCATATACATCTTCTCTTCCGGCATGAGCGTCCAGCTGACATGTTTGTCATGGCGGGTGATCATCGTCATGACGGTGCCGCCCTGGGACATGTCACGGCGTTCTTTGGTTGGTGTCGAATAGATGCGGCTTTTGGTGGCGCCTTCTTCGGATTCGATGATCTGGTCGGCGGAGTATTCGACGTGTACGCGTTCAGTTGCCAGTGCGGGGGCCAGGGGTGACAGTGTGACAGCACTCACTGCGAGGGATAACAGCAGTCTGGTGAGCATGGGATGCATCTCCTTGCCTCATAGTTGTGGAACGCGTGATATCGAGTGTCCCATCGGGGAGCACCATCACCAGTGTTGGTGACGTGGTGAAAAGGGTACGCCAGGTGGGACGACCTGTCAATTTTTGTTGGGGTGGGCCGGAGGATCCAGGAGCGCCGGGTCAGTTGGCGAGAGCGACTGCAATGGTTGGCTGGCGTTTAGTGTGCGGAACTGGAAACAGCGGCTGTTTGACCTCGGCGATTGTCGGAGGAATGTCCGATCCGCTGCTTGACTGGCGGTTGCGTAACAAGCTGACCCGTAGGCACTTGCGGGACCGGTACCGGCATCACCACGGAGGTAGAATTCGACTGTTGTGAACGGCGCTCGGACAGATGCTCCGTGAGCCGCATTCCCACTTTCACCATCGGGGCTTCAATCAGATGATAGAGCGCAATGGGCAACCCCACGCTCAGACTGATCAACGCAGCATACCTCACCATGGCTGGGTAATCCTTCAGCAGGACGAGCGCTGCCCATTGAGCATGCAAATGGGTGAGGTAGACGCCAAAGGAATAGCGCGAAATCAGCGCGAATACTCTGTTCAATGCAGGCCATCTGAGTTCTGCAAAGAACGGGGCCGACAGCCCAATCATCAAACAGAGAATCCACCGAGCCTCTAATCCGTACTCGCGAGAGGTTCCATACACAAGAACACCAGCGGCAGCGACAAGGGTCAGTGGCCAGCCGATAAACGGGAGTTGGTGACGGCGAATTCCATAGCCCAGGAAGTAGGCAGCGACTCCGGCAATGAAACAGGGGGCATACTGAAAGACTTCGAGGCGACCGGAAATGTGTGGTTGCGCAATCCCCGCAACCACAGCAAGGCTCCAGAGCGCAAGAATTCCCCTCACACCATAGGCCTTTCCGATCAGATAGAGAACGGGCAGCACCAGGTACATCGCGACTTCATAGGGGAGGCTCCACAGAACGGAGCTCACGACAGGCTTATACATGAACTCGGTATACAGGAATATGTTGGCGAGAATAGTAGAGAGGTCAGGGGAAGACCACGGCCACCAGGGCGCTCGGGGCAGGTGAAAGAGCACAATGATGGACACACACACGATGCTGAGCGGATAAATCCGAAAGAGTCGACGGATATAGAAAGTGATGAAGAGTTCTTGTTTGTTTCTTTCGATCCGCTCGAGCGAAAACATCAGTACGAGACTGGTGTGTACGAAGAACAACAATACGCCGAACTGGCCGAAATAATCAGGGAGGCGCGTGTTGGTCGTGATGAGCAAATGAAAAACGTAGACGAGAAGAACCGCTACAGCACGCAGAAAATCAAGATTCGGCGAGTGTGCGGAGGGCACTCTGTGAGCAGGGCTAACCGTGCGACGTGCTTCGCCTTCAAAGCTCTCTCTGGAGTGTTGCAAGTTTGCCATCGCGTCGCTGAGTGTTCGCAGGCGATCTGGCCACGTCGCAGTTGCGCCAAATGGCCGAGCCACGATGCTCTGAGTGGAGTAAACCGACTGTCAGGATGGCCAATGACCCGAAGGAACATGCATCGGGAATTGGAGCACACTGAGAGCCCTGGTTGTTCTGGTCACGCGGGCCCCCGAGGGGGAGAGAATGGCGACCAAAACCGAGTACACTCTATTTGCATACTGCAAGTCAACAGATCGGTGCACTTTTTTGATGATTGTTTCGAGTGCTTCAATATCGGTCATTTCCTTGTCTGAGATGGAGAATGCGTATCATGCGAATGTATACGTATTTATATGTGGGTCCCGTGACTCAGGCGACGGTTGGACGCCGCGTCGGTGGTGTCTGGTGCTGGTTGGCGGACTAAATTGCCAGGTACAACGGTGATTCGTTCCTGGTTGTGCGACGCGATTCTCGCATGCCCCGCCTGGCTATCGCCTGCCGTGAAGGAGAGCGCGTTTGGCTTTCAAGCGATCGTCGTCCGCTTGAGCCGGCAGGGCCAGCGAGATCTCCCAGGAGCCGTACATCGGATTAGGGAGTAAAAACCAGGATGTGCCCCAGCGTCTGCTGTGCTCGCGGGCTAGGCGGAGCCGGTTCTCCGGGGCGTCTCGTGCCCCGGAGACAAAATCCCCCAGGTCATCCCCGATCAACAACAGGATGCGAAATCGGTTCGCGAGGTACTGTCTGCGGCTCGACTTATCCGACGGCCAATTGTAGGGGGGCTCGCCTTCGGATAGTACCGTGTCGAGGTCTTGAGGAAGCGGAATGCCGAGTTTTTCAAGTGTCACTCTCGTCGAGGCTTCCTGGTGGGCCTGTCTGTTGGTGATGAATAGGATTGTGACGCCCCGCTTGCGAGCGTGGGCAATGAAGTCCAGCGCGCCTGGGACGGCACGTGCGTCGGCCTCGCGAACCCATGCATCCCATGCCGACGGACTGAATGTGGTGCGGCGCGTCACCAGCCGTGCATCAAAGGCACTGTTGTCCAGGACCGTTTCGTCCACATCGAGGATGACGGCAGGAGGACGGTTCGAAATGTCTCCGGTTTGCTCTGGTAGCGCGCTCCAGGTGTGGTCCTGCAACGCGTAATCCAATGCCTCGCCGGCCTGGCGGTAAGTGGTCGAGGCCAGTGCGTCATACTCCGCAGAGGTCTGCATCCAGAGTAGGCTGTTCAGGAGTTCATGGGTATCCCGGTTGCCTGCACAACCGGTGAAGGCTAGCAGGACGAGTGCGAGGAGGCATGATGGTCTGAACATCTGATCGGTCTCCCGAAAGTGTCAGTCGGTGTCCGCCATACGTAGCCGACATGGTCGTTTCTGCAGGATTGTGGGAAAAACGTATGCCATGAAATTCGTCGCACATTGTATCTCTTCGATGGTGACTGGTCCACGATGGACACCCATAGGCGAGGTCCGGATACTGTGATATAAGAGCCGCGAGGGACATTCACGTGGCGGAGGATGTATCCAATTGTCTCGAACAGTGTATCGAATCATGCACAGAATATGTGATTCGAAACGCCAGGGGCTCACCTGGGCGCCTGTGATTTCACGGCGGATTCTTGGACATCTGCCTTCTGGATCGGACAGGGGCTGCGCAGTCGCAGAGGATGCAGATGGTAAGGGAAGACGGTCAGGTGATGGTATGAATGGTGCAGTTGCCCAGAAAGGTTGATTGATCTCGCCGAGAGTTGTGTCACTGATCAAGCTCAGATCCACAAGGCAGAGAGGTAAGCTAGATGAAGGAACTCATCAGAATCCTCTGTATTTCACCAAACGATCCCGTTCGGTCTGGCCTTGATCAATCCCAGCTTCTTGAGCTCTTAACGCGTGGGCTGCCGACCGAACGGTTTGTCCTCGATTCTACGACGTACACGTCCTTCGCTCAGTCCCAGTCTCCTCACCTCGTGCTGCTCCACCAGGCGTGTTCCGATGCCTCACTCGAATCACGCGTCATCGAACTCAACCGGCGTTGGCCGGCTGTGCCTATCCTGGGGATACTCGGTGAACAACCTGAGCATCACACTGGCGGGGTGGAACGTATCCCGCTGGGCCTGCGCGATTTTGTGGTCTGCCCGCTGCGCAGCCAAGAGTTGGTCTTGCGGGTGTGTCGCATTCTGGTACAAGAGGTTCCGTCAACGAGGCGCGAGGCGGAGTTCCCGCAACCGGTGCGGGTGGATTCATTGATTGGCGAGAGTGCGATATTTCAGGCTCAAGTGGAGAAGGTACCGCTCTTTGCCGGGGTTGATGCGACCGTGTTGCTACAGGGCGAAACGGGCACGGGGAAAGAAGTGTTTGCCCGTGCGATTCATTATTCAAGTCCGCGCAGAGACCGTGCGTTCATTCCGATCAATTGCGCAGCATTGCCGGATCAGTTGTTTGAGAACGAATTGTTCGGCCATGCCAAAGGTGCCTACACCAGTGCGGCGCAAGAACAAGGCGGATTAGTGCTCGAGGCTGAGGGGGGCACCTTGTTTCTCGATGAGGTCGATGCACTGAATCCTTCTGCGCAGGCGAAACTGCTTCGGTTCGTCCAGTATCGAGAGTACCGGCCGCTAGGCTGCTCGCGCACCAGGTTGGCGAATGTGCGGATCATCGCGGCCTCCAATCATGATTTGCGACAAGCGGTGGCAGAACGGCGATTTCGCGAGGATCTGTTTCATCGGCTCAACGTGTTGTCGCTGGTGGTGCCGCCGTTGCGCGAGCGGCCCGATGATATTCCTCTGTTGGCCGCACGATTTCTACAACGCTTTCGACGCCCTGATGGCCAGGGTGCTCGGGCACTCTCCGACCAGGCCATTCAAAAACTGTTGGTACACAACTGGCCGGGCAACGTACGGGAGCTGGAGAGTACCCTTCAGCGGGCCGTTGTCTTGTGTGGGACCGCCGTCATCCAGGCAGATGATATCGAGTGCTCCGCAGACGGACCCCAAAATCAGCCGTTCAATGGCTCGCTCCGCGCGGTGAAGACGTCCGCGACCATGGATGTCGAACGCGCCTATCTGGTGAAGACCCTGGTGACCTTTCGCGGCAATGTGACGCGCGCGGCTAAAGCCGCGGGCAAAGAGCGGCGAAGCTTTCAACGGCTGCTCCGGAAGTATGGAATTGATCGGGAAACGTTCCAGAGAGATGACGTGCTTCAACCCGGGGACTATCCGGCACCGCTCCATCCATTGGACGGACATGCCTGAGCGCACCAGTGCCGCGGTAGTTTTGCCGCATCGTCCATCATTGTGATTTTCCGCAGAGTCCGACCCCTCTTCGCGCTGATCGACTGCGGCAGGAACGCCGCGCCGCCAGTTCCTGCTCGCAAAATCACCCAGTAAAACCAAGCAAACGGGTATCTCCCTAATGGCATTTCTCTTGCTTGGCTTCATGGCCATGTTGTCGTGCGGAGCCTCTCCGGGGATTGATCCGGATGGAATCACAGGATGCAGAAATTAGGTACAGCATTCTCGAATACCTGGTCCGCCATCCGGGGGCGAAGGATACTCGGGATGGCGTCATCAATTGGTGGATCGCGAAGCCGTGCGAAGACGAGCGTCTCGCCGACCAGGTATTGGAAGCACTGGTGGCAGAGGGGTGGGTTCTGAAACGGAATACCACGAGTCAGGCGATCTACAGCCTGAATCATGCGTGTTTGCAGGAGATCCGGAAATTTCTAACCGACGATCGACAGGGGAAGTGAATTTCTAAAGCCGAGGAGGACGAGTATGCCAGTGCAACCAACCTATCCGGGTGTCTACATCGAAGAATTGCCCAGCGGTGTACGCACCATTACAGGCGTCGCAACCTCGATTACCGGATTTATCGGGAAAGCGTTGCGTGGCCCGGCCGACCAACCGGTCACGATCACGAGCTTTGCCGATTACGAACGCACGTTCGGAGGGCTGCATCGGGATATGACGTTGAGTTACGCGGTGCGCGATTTCTTTCTCAACGGTGGTGGACAGGCCGTGATCGTGCGGCTGTATAAAGCGACCGTGGGCAGCGCCAGCAAAGCGACCTATGAAGTACCCAACCTGACGTTGCAGGCCGCCTCCGAAGGCGCGTGGGGCATGCAGGTACGTGTTCGTGTAGACAAAAAGGCAGTGAGTGATCCGAATCTGGTGGCGGTAGCGACACGGTTGGGCGTGCAGCCGGCCGACCTGTTCGACCTGACTGTGCGGGACGGGGGAACCGGTCGGACTGAAACGTTTTTGAATCTGACCACGAAGGAAAGTGCGCGCCGCGCGGACCGTGTGCTGGCGGCCGAATCGACGCTGGTGCGTGTGACGTCGAGCCTGCCTGCCAACACGTCGCCCACGGCCCATGCCGGAACATTGGCGGATGCCGATGTCTGGACGGCCAACACGAAGTCCACGGCGGCCAAGAATACGGCGCCGGCGGATGTCGCGGTCGATAGCGCCACGCTCGATGCTGCGACGTACAAAGGAAGCCAATCGTCCAAGACCGGCTTGTATCAGCTGGAGAAAGTCGATCTCTTCAATCTGCTCTGCGTTCTGGCGGACGTCCGTGGTGGCGATGTGCCTGATGACGTGTATCAGGAAGCATTGGGGTACTGTGTGAAACGCCGGGCGATGCTGATCGTCGATCCCAAGGCGGCGTGGGCCACGGTGAGCTTGGCGCAAAGCGGGGCGGCGAGCATGAATTTGAACGGAGACATGGCGCGCAACGCGGCAATCTATTTTCCGCGCATCAAGCAGGCCGACTCCGAACTCGGCGGTCAGATCGATACGTTTGTCCCGTGCGGCGTGATGGCCGGCGTGATGGCGAGGACGGATAGTCAGCGCGGTGTATGGAAGGCGCCGGCCGGCCTCGATGCCTCATTGAACGGGGTGGCGGGACTCCAACTCGATATGACGGACGCCGAAAACGGGCTGCTGAATCCGCTGGGCATCAACTGCCTGCGCACCTTCCCCGTGCACGGGCGGGTGGTGTGGGGATCGCGAACGATGCGCGGCGCCGATGCGGCGGCGGATGAGTACAAGTATGTCCCGGTCCGCCGGCTGGCGCTGTTTCTCGAAGAAAGCCTGTATCGCGGCACGCAGTGGGTGGTGTTCGAGCCGAATGATGAGCCCCTCTGGGCGCAGATCCGGCTGAACCTCGGGGCCTTCATGCACAATCTGTTTCGGCAGGGCGCGTTTCAAGGCACCGCCCCGCGCGACGCCTATTTCGTGAAGTGCGACAAGGAGACCACGACGCAGAACGACATCAACCTCGGCATCGTCAATATCGTCGTCGGGTTCGCGCCGCTCAAGCCCGCCGAGTTTGTCGTCATCAAGCTCCAACAGATGGCCGGCCAGATTGCGAGCTAACCAAAGGAGAGACCATGGCTCAGTTCACCGTCAACACGCATCGATTCGATCCCTATAAGAATTTCAAATTCCGGGTCAAATGGGACGGGCGCTATGTGGCCGGGGTCAGCAAGGTCGGCTCCTTGAAGCGTTCGACCGAGGTGGTCGAGCATCGCGAGGGCGGCGATCCCAGCACTAGTCGCAAGTCGCCCGGCCGCACGAAATTCGAAGCGATTACACTCGAACGGGGTGTCACGCACGATACGGCCTTCGAACAATGGGCGAACAAGATCTGGAATTTCGGCTCAGGCTTGGGGGCGGAGGTGTCGCTGAAGGATTTCCGGAAAGACATCATCATCGAACTCTACAACGAAGCCGGACAATTGGCGATTGCGTACAAAGTCTTCCGCTGCTGGGTCTCGGAGTATCAAGCGCAACCGGATCTCGATGCCAATGCCAACGCCGTGGCGATCCAAACCCTCAAACTCGAGAACGAAGGCTGGGAACGCGACTACGAAGTCGTCGAACCATCGGAGCCCACCTTCACGGAACCATGAGCATGCAGCACGAACCAGTTCAGGCCCTGTCCGCCTCCGTCATGCTGGAGCTGTGGGAACAGGGAGCGGGCCGTCATCCCATCGACCGAGCGTTGCTGCTATTGCGGCACGCCTGTCCCACACAATCGTTTGAAACGCTGTGCGAATGGACGATCGGCCGGCGCGATGCGCAGGTGTTGGAGCTTCGGCGGCACACGCTTGGTGATCGCATCGAGGCCTATACGGAATGTCCGGCCTGCCGCAATGGGCTTGAATTCGAACTGTCGTGCGCGGCGCTCTTGGCTTCGGCATCCGCCTCGGAGGCCATGTGGACGACCGTCGAACAAGACGGCCGCTCCTGGGAGTTGCGCGGGCCGAATAGTCGGGATCTCGCGCTGGCGATCGCGGCCGTCGATCCGAAACAAGCGCGGCGCATGCTGCTGTCTCGTTGCGTTCGGGAATCGGCTGGCGGCACTGAGCTGGAGGTACTAACTGAGGCAGATGAAGCGGCTCTTGCGGAGCGATTGAGTGAACTGGATCCGCTGGCCGAAACGCTCATTGATATGTGCTGTGAGGTGTGTGGCGAGCGGTGGCAGGCGCTGTTCGATATCGTCACGTTTTTCTGGAATGAACTTCACGCACGAAGCCGACGACTGTTGCAAGAAATCGATCTTCTTGCACGAACCTACGGGTGGACGGAAGGAGAGGTCCTCCGCATGGGTGAGCAGCGTCGGGGATTGTATGTGGAGATGGCCCTGGCATGAGCGATTTTTTGACCAGACTCGTGCAGCGACAAGAAGGAACGGTGCCGACGGTGCAGCCGCGCACCCCCTCGATGTTTGCCTCGTTGGTCGGCCGGGTAGGAGATGCTGATTTCCCAGCGATGGACTCGTTACCGGCTGCCGACCTAACAACTCGAAGATCCCAGGCCTCTCTCGAGTCGGGCAACCATCATGGTGAAGGCCAGACTCGACCTGATCAACAGGAAGGTCCTCGGCTGCTGACTGCTTCCAAGGCAACCACGCGTCCTGCGATGGGATTGCATCGATCCGAATCGTCTCCTGTCCCGTTGGTTTCGAACCCCTCGGCAGTCGTTCCTCGGCCGGTGCATGAGGCGCCTGCTGCGCTGCGCAGTGGTTCGGAGGTTATTCATGAGCAGGTGCCGCGTCAGCACATGAGTCTGAGCAAACCGACTAGTGAAGATCGTGGCGAGCCTGTGTCTGTTCCCCGTACGGCGCGGATCGAGGCACCTCCTCCGGCGGCCGACACTCGGCGGCATATCGCTCGCTCGTCTGTAACGGCACCACCTTCGTTGGCGTCGGGTGCGACCGTAGGGCGAAGGCAGGCGCAGATCTCTAAGACCTCAATCGAACCTCCCGTGGAAGTCACCATCGGTCGCATTGAAGTGACCGCAATGTCCATCGCGCCTGACACGAAACGAACACCGGGAGCTCGCCGTCCAGCGATGTCGTTGGAGGAATACTTGGCCCGTCGGCAGGGGGGAAGACCGTGAGCAGCGCGTTGGCCATTGCCGGAGTCACGGCGGTGCTTCGAGATTTGCTGAACGACGGTCTCATCAATCACAACGTGAGCGGACTGCTCGGCAGCACGGTGACGGTGAGTGCGCTGCCTCCGGATCGTGTGGTGCCGGTCAACGGCACGGAGAGTACGCAGCTGAACCTGTTTCTCCATCAAGTCACCTTCAATACCGGTTGGCGCAACCACGCATTGCCGTCCCGCGATGGATCGGGCACGCAGCGACTGAGTAATCCGCCGCTCGCGCTGGATCTTCATTATCTCCTGAGCGCCTACAGCGCCGAGGAATTGGGCAGCGAGATTCTGCTCGGGTATGCGATGCAGTTGCTCCATGAGATCCCCGTGTTGGATCGTCAAGCCATCACGACGGCACTGACGCCATCGCCGTCGGTCGATACCACCCTACCCCCGGCACTGCGTGCCTTGGCTGAGTGTGGGTTGGCCGATCAGGTCGAACAGATCAAACTGGTCCCGGACCCCCTCAGCAGCGAGGAGATGTCGAAACTCTGGACTGCCGTGCAGTCGCATTACCGGCCTTCCGCGGCATATGTGGCGACCGTCGTGCTCATTGAGTCCTCCAAACCGACGCGGTCGACGTTGCCGGTGCTGAGCCGTGGTCCCGTCGACCCCATCACGAAGCGGGATCGCGGCGTGGTGGTGCAGGCCGATCTGCTCCCCCCGTTTCCGACCATTCAGTCGGTGGCGGCGACCAATGGACAACCGGCTGCGACGGTCGGCTCGACGGTAGACCTCGCAGGTCACCACCTCGATGGTACCAATCGCACGATTCTGCTCTCGAACGGCCGGTTCGGCATTGACCAGGCTTTGCCGGCCGCAGGGGGTGGGAGCGGCAGCCTGGCGTCCTTCACGGTGCCCGTCGTGCCGGCAGGGGTGTATCAAGTGGCGCTGCAGGTTATTCGTCCCGGTGAATCCGATCCCCGTACGAGCAATGTCCTGGCGTTGGTGGTCGGGCCAGAGATTACGACCGCGATGCCGATCACGGTCGGGCGGGACGGCAACGGAGCGGCCACCATTGGGCTGACCGTACAGCCGCAGATTCAACCAGGGCAGTCGGCCTCCTTGCTGGTGGGAACTCGTGACGTCTCACTCGGGCGAATCACGGTGGCCACCGGGAGTATCAATGTCGTCGTTGCTGACGCACCGACGGGAGAGTCCTTGCTTCGGGTCCGCGTGGATGGAATTGACAGTCCGATCATCGACCGGTCGGCCATTCCGCCGGTCTTCCACAACTATCGGGTGACGATCACATGAAGCCAGCCGCGACCTCTGCAGAATGGTGTGATGCGAATCAAGGCTATCTGGTGGCCGAGTTTTCTCGTCTGAAGCTGCGTCTTGGGGCCGAACATGATGAGCGTACGGTTGCTGTTCGGCTGGAGGCGGCCCAGGCGGCGCTTTCCGCTCCGGCTGCCATCGATACCCTGTCCGAGCTGTTCGGGCTGAGCGCATTTGAGCGCGATTTGCTGCTTCTGGTCGCCGGAGTGGAAATGGATGCCGAGCTTGGGCGTGTGTGTGCTGCGGCTTTGGGCCAATCGCCAGCGCCGAGGCCGCAAGCGACGTTCGGCCTGGCCTTGGCGGCGTTAGACCATTCGCACTGGAGCGCACTGGCGGCGATGGCCCCGTTGCGCCGATGGCGCTTGCTGGAAGTCGACGACAGTGCCGGGTTGGTGAACGGGAGACTGCGCATCGACGAACGCGTGTTGCACTATCTGGCCGGCGTGAACTATCTCGATCCCCGCCTGCAACCGCTGCTCAGTCTGGTTCCCGCCCCGCAGGTCATGGCCGAGAAACATCGGCACATTTGCCGGTCGGTGCTGGAGCGATTGCGGGAACAGTCGTCGTCCTACCCTGTGGTCCTGCTGTCCGGCGACGATGTGGATGGACAGGCTGATGTGGCGGCGGAAGTGGCGGCTCACTTGCACGTGCAGTTGCACCGCGTGCAGGCCGATGACTTGCCGGGCAATTCGGCAGAGTCCGATGCCTTCGCCATTCTGTGGCAGCGGGAAGCGGTCTTACTCGGCGCGATTCTGTTGATCCACTGCCAGGACGGCACACCTTCGAAGGCGGTCGCGCACCTCGCCGACCGCGGCAGCAGCCCATTGTTTATTGTCGGTCGTGATGTCCCTTCGTGCAAACGCGCGACCATCCGATTCACGGTGAACAAGCCGGACGGGACAGAGCAGAAGCAATTGTGGCAACAGGTGCTGGGGCCGGCCACGGCCCGCATGAACGGGATGTTGGACGCTGTGGCGTCCCAGTTTTCTTTGAGCGCCAGAGCGATCGCGACGGCCGGCGCCGGGCTGCAAGACGTGGCTGAACCCGGTAGTCAGGCGGACAGCACGCTGTGGAACGCGTGCCGTAGCGTCAGCCGTTCACGGCTGGACGATTTGGCGCAACGCTTGGAGCCGGTTGCCGGATGGAACGATCTGGTCCTACCGGAGGCGCAGCAGCGGACCTTGAGGCAAATTGCGGCACACGCGAAACACCGGCTGATGGTCCATCAACAGTGGGGCTTTGCCGGGAAAGGCGTGCGTGGTCTGGGAATCAGCGCCTTGTTCGCGGGCGAAAGCGGCACGGGCAAGACCATGGCGGCGGAAGTCCTGGCGAATGAGCTGCATCTCGACCTGTACCGGATCGATCTCTCCGGGGTCGTCAGCAAATACATCGGCGAGACGGAACGCAATCTGCGACGCGTGTTCGACGCAGCGGAAACGAGCGGAGCCATGTTGCTGTTCGACGAAGCCGATGCGTTGTTCGGGAAACGCAGTGAAGTGCGTGACAGCCATGATCGCTACGCGAATATCGAAGTCAGTTATCTGTTGCAACGGATGGAGGCCTACCGTGGCCTCGCGATTTTGACGACGAACATGAAAGCAGCGCTTGATGTCGCGTTCTCGCGCCGCCTGAGTTTCGTCGTCCAGTTTCCCTTTCCGGATCAGCAACAACGGGAATTGATCTGGAGTCGTATGTTTCCCGCAGCAACACCGTTAGAGCTGCTCGATTACGCCAAACTCGCCAGGTTGAGCATGTCCGGGGGAAATATCCGCAGCATCGCCCTGAATGCGGCCTTCCTGGCGGCGGATGAGGGGAGCGCGGTGGGGATGAGGCATCTCCTGCAGGCGGCGCATACCGAAGCGGCGAAGCGTGAACGCCCACTCTCCGACGCCGAAACCAGGGGGTGGGTATGAGGCGAGTCGTTGTGAACATCGACCGTCTCGTCCTCAAAGGCATCCGCTTCGAAGACCGGCATGCAGTTGCGCAGGAGTTGCAGGAGCAGCTGACCCGACTGCTGGCCGCTCCTGGCATGGCCGAACGCATCCGCCGGACCGGCAGCGCGCCGCGTCTCCGTCTCGACAAGATCCAGGCGACGGGGAACATGCAGGGGCAGGGGATCGGCAGGGCAACTGGGCGTGCGATGGCCGCCCACTGGTCGCAGGAGGGCCGTGCGGCCGTGCCGTCGGTAACAGATTCAGCGCCGGGACAGAGGTCATCGACATGAGTGATCGACGGGCCGTCGTGTCACAGACCACAAGGCCGTCATCCGAGAAGGGGCGTCAGTCTGCGGCTGCGTCCCGCGGCGCGTCGGCATTCACGTCTCAGGCGTCGGGGCCGAAGCCGACCGGCGAATTCGTGAGCGGTGTGTTGCACTCGGCCGGATTGCCATTGGATGAACACTCCCGGACATTCTTCGAACCGCGTTTCGGGCATGATTTCGGGAAAGTCCGGGTTCATACGGATGCACGCGCCGCGGATTCCGCCGATACGCTGCTCGCGGATGCCTACACTGCCGGCGACCACATCGTGTTTGGAGCCGGACAGTATGCTCCGGCCAGCTCCAAAGGGCGGGCGCTCCTCGCCCATGAGTTGGCGCACGTGGCGCAACAGGCTGTCCCTCAGTCTCTGTCGGTATCGTTGCGGGTGAGTCGGCCGGGTTCGGTCGCGGAACAGGCGGCGGAAACGAGTGCGCAACGTCTGGCTCTCGGCCTTCCGCCCGCATGCCAGCCGATCTCGGAGCCTGGTGTCATTCATCGTGCAATCAAGGAAGACCTGCGCGAAGCCATCGCCGGCTGGGGGACTGATGAGGAAGCGATTTACGCGCGATTGCGCATTGCGGGGGACGAGGAAAAGAACGCCGTCCTGGGTGATCCGGTGCTGATGCAGGAATTGCAGGATGATCTGTCACGCGGGGAGTGGGGAACAGTGCTGGGACTACTCGGTGCGTCCGCCGAGTCGCGCGTCCATGCCGCGTCCGAAGGATGGGGCACTGACGAGGAAGGAATCTTTGAAGCCCTGCGGTCGACGCCGGCCCTCGAACTCAAACGCCAGATGGAACGCAGCACGATGCTCATGGAGTTGCGCGATGAGCTCTCGGACGACGAGTTGGGGCAGGCGCAGGCCATCATCACCAAGTCATTCTTCAACGAGGCTGCGATCAATTTCCCTGACACCTATCATGTGCTGCTGCTCTTTCCGGACACGGTGAATGAAGCCTGCGACCATTTCGAGGCGCTTGGGTATGATGTCGTCAAGAATATCATTGGTTATCTCCCCCGCGGACATGAGATGCAGGAATCCGTTGCGACGGATATCAATACGCAGATCAACCACGACAAGAAGCTGGTACGGGTGCAAGCCACGTTTGAGGCGCGCTGGAACATTTCGAGTCAGTCGAAGGCTGGGAAGGGGAAGAAGGCGCCGGCCTGGACGGTCGAGATGATTCGACAGCTCCATGCCGCGCTCAGGCAGGTGCCTGAGGGGCATGTGGTGAGAGCCGATCAAAACGTACCCGGTATTCAGAAGGGCGAGTTGTCGGGTTTTCGTCTGATCGAGGGCAGCGGCGGCTTTTGGTCGAATCCCTTCATCGAGGTCGGTGAGGAACGCTCTGATGTCGCTGGATTGACGCGGCACGAGGTCGGCCACGCCATGGATGACTACCTGGGCTCCTCCACCGAGACATTCAAAAAGAATTCCACCAACGGCTGGGATTGGTCGAAGACATCCGTGCTGTGGGAAGCGCACATGCCCGACCCCTGGAAACGCAAGGGCGGAAAGAATGTGCCTCTGGCCGATCAGCTGCAGATCAATGCGTTGCTCGACGCCTACGTCAAAGGCGACGGCAGCGAAGGACTGCGCAAAGGCACCGCCGAGACGCATCCGATCCGAACCTACTGGAATGATGACGTGCCCATGATCGAAGCCGCCAAAGATTTAGCCGGGAAGAAGGACAAGGTGTACCAACATCTCGGAAGCGTCAGGAAGTTCGGGCCCTGCTACTTCAGTTGGAGCACCTACTACCGCGAATTTTACGTGTACAACCTGATCGTGCAGGACAAACGGTTGACCGACTATTCGCTCTTCGGCCATCCGGAATTTTTTGCGGAGATGTATGAAGCCTACTATGAGGAAGGCTCCGGTTCGAAGCGTGGGGAGAAATTGAAGGGAGTGCCTAATTGGAAGCAGTTCTTCGACACCGTCGTCCATCCGGCGAAGTAGCACTGGGTTCTCGGCTTGAGGCCTGTGCCCGGCTACTCGGAGGGCTCATGCCAGACGCCGTCGACCAAGCGGCGAGCCTAGAGTCCGTCCTCTTGCCGGAATTTGACCAGTATGGGGAACTCATTGCTGCAACCGACCATCCGCTCGCCGGCCTCCTGCTGCGCGGCGAGGGTTCCGGCTTCACCGACCGTGTTCAAGGACTGTTGCGACAGTGGAATCTCGGGGAAGGGGCGGCGCTCGTTCACGCTCGTTTGGCGCATGCCTTCGAGCACAAACGATGTTTCCTGAAGCTTGAATGGTGTCGTCACGCCGATAGGATCGATCGCCAAGTGGCCGTCTACTATCGTCGTCGCCCCAAGCTTCATGAGGCCTTGAAGCTCGTGGCCCAATCGGCGGGGACCACTGTTGCGCTGGAGGATCTGCGTGAACTGGGCGCGCTGTTGGGAAAGGATACGGTTCACTTTGTGTCCGCCGTGATGCGGCCGGGAAGACCGATGTACTACAAACTCTATTTTTCTCAGTACGTCACGCCGGACTCGTTTCAAGCGGTTTTCATGCGATTGCAGCGGGCCCTCCACCGATTTGCCGGACAACCGGAGGCCGAGGCTCGGTGGGCGACTTATCACGATCGATTGTCGTCACGTCAACTCGCACATACGCTCTTTGTGTCTCTCGCGGTCTCCGAGGACGGGACGGATCCATCGTTGAAGATCGATTATCCGGGAGTCGTTCCGATCGTCGCGGCGGGCCTCCTCGATGGACCTCGTCTCCAGCAGGCGGAAGCCGGGTTGCGGAATCTCTGCGAGGCCGCCGGTCGTACGGACTTGTCCTATCTCGGGGTAAGAATTTGCTCCGAGGGAAATCCAGTGCTGAAAGGATATGCGGATTTCCGATGAGTCGCTGTGTTGTCCAACGGCTCCGTTGTCCCAACTGCGGTGTGGAGCAGGAGGAGAAGGTGTTTGTGAGCGTGAACGGGGCACGCATCAGGACCGCGGTGCAGCGGATCACCGAGGGGAACTGGGGTGAAGTGTCTTGCCTGGCTTGCGGACAACGCTACCTGGCGGATCCGCCACGGTTGTACAGCGATCTACCGGGCGGTGTCTGGCTGGTGCGATATCCGTTGGAGCAGCGAGGGCGGTTTAGTGGATTGGAAGCCGAGGCGGACAGGATTTTTTCACGCGAATTTCTCGAACGTCCACCTGCGGTGATTCGTGAACAGGCACAGGCCGTGCGCCGGCGGATTTGTTTCGGGCGGGAGCAATTTGTGGAGAAGCTGCTGGCCTTGCGCCATGCCATCGATGACCGTGCGTTGGAATGTCTGAAGCTGGGCCTCAGTCGCGATCTCATCGGACACCTCTTCATGCATGGACCCTGGGAGTGGTTGACGGTGGCGATCAATGAGCAGGGGATCGATCTGATCGCTGTGACGATGGCTGATCAGCGCCCCGTTCACCGCACCATCGTGCCGATCGATGCGGTACGACGCATAGAGGCGAATCTTCAACAGTATGCAGGGCTGTTCCCGGAGTTGTTCAATCAGCTCTACGTGAACGCTTCACGGTACGTGACGGAGCAGGTGCGTGCATGAACAGGCGGAACTGGAAGCTGGCCGCAGTACGATTGCCCGGGACACATCATGGGCAGGGCCAATGAGAACAGAAGCAAATCATCAGCAGGCTGACACTGTACGGAGCGGGGCAGGGCGTGTCGGTCTGCTGCAACGTCAGTGTGCCTGCGGTGGGACGAGCAGCCTCATGGGTACGTGTTCCGAATGTGAAAAAAAGAAGATGCTCGGCCAGCCGATGCCTGCCAAGTTGCAGATCAACGAATCGGGTGATGAAGATGAACGAGAAGCGGATCGGGTCGCGGCGCGGGTCATGGATATGCCGCACGGACAGCGTGAGGGCAGTACGGCACAGTCTCAGCCAGGTCCGCTCGCACTGCGTCGTACGGGCTGGTCATCCTCCGCTTTCGCAATTCCAGCGCCTCCGTTGGTGTCGAATGTGCTCGACGCATCTGGAGCGCCGCTCGATACGGCAACCCGCGCGTTCTTCGAGCCTCGTTTTGGTCATGATTTTGGAGGTGTGCGGGTTCATGCTGATCGGGAAGCGGCCGCGTCTGCCCATGCCGTCAACGCTCGCGCCTATACGATGGGCAACCACATTGCATTTGCTGACGGCCACTACAGGCCAACGACCAAGCCAGGCCAACGACTTATGGCCCATGAGCTCAGCCATGTCCTGCAGCAACGAGCATCCGCCGCAGTAGGAACCGTTCAGCGAAGTACCACTGAACAACCAGCAGCGGCCCCGGTAGAGCCGACTCATGCGCCACCGACAGATGCCGGTGCGAGGCAGGAGATCACGATCGGTGGGGAAACGTTCCGCCTCGTCGCGATCACCGAATCCTTGACTCCCCAGTCTGCAGCGTGGCGGTATCGCGTCGACGTACAAGATTACCTCAGCGCTTATCCGAATCTTGGAAGCGGTTGGTGGGCCGTGATCGTCAGGCCGGTGGATGGAGCGTTCTGTAACATCGGAGGCAACTGCCTGGGTTGGGCACTCGGCAACTTCGGTTTAGTCGATCCACCAGATCAGGTCTGGGGACTTGTGCCCACCTACCTGGAGTCGATCCGCCGTTCCGTCGCGGGACATCGATCCGCGCAGGAGACCTATCTGAAAGAAGTCGAAAGAGGGAAGATCGTCGCGCCGGCCATTTGGGACTATTTCATGGCTCAACAGTTTCAGGCCGTTCCCGTCGAAAGTGAGAGTGCCGCGAATTTGGCTCTCTATGGCAGTGGATTCAGCAGCCCGATGGATGGTCCCTCTCACATCGCGTTTCGCACTGCCGGCGGTGAGCTCTGGCTGTCCAAACCGAGTCCCTCGAAACCTCCCATCGTGCATGGGACCGCTGCGCAACTACGCGGAGGCCAAACGGGAGACGTGTTGCGACTCTATGCATGCGCTTCCGGTCCTCCGAACCAGATCGCGATCTCGCAGGGGCAGGGCCAAGGGAGTCCGACACCATGAGAAGCGTCGCGTCGGCTCTTAGCCGACCAACTCAACAGGGCGCCGGTTGCACGTCGGGCGAGACCAGACCCTCGTTGCTTCAGCGCACCTGCGCGTGCGGTGGCTCGGCAACGCTTGGCGGGGAGTGTGAGGCGTGCAAGACCAAGAAGTTGCTCGGTCAACAGGTCCAACCCAAGCTCACCATCGGGAGCCCACACGACGCCTATGAACAAGAAGCCGATCGTGTGGCCGAGCAGGTCATGCGAATGCCAGACCATGGTGCTCAGCTTCACGAGAAGGCACGTTCCGGCATTGCACCGCAAAGGGTGGCCAGGATGCCGCTCCTGCAACGGGAGAGCCAAGGGGACAGCCAGCCACCCGCCGAACCGGCCAAGCCGAAGGAAGAAGAGAGCTCATGCCCCAGCTGGCGCGCCGATCCTGACAGTATTTCGAAGCGCGCCGCCGAGTTCTACGCACGGAATCACCTGACGCCGCCGACGCAAGCCACCGTCGAACGCATCAACTGCGAGCCACCGGTGGCGAACGGGAACTATGGCTGCTACGTGCATTTTAGCGACGGCCTCGTGCTACGCGTGCTCGTTCGGCAGACCGATATCGTCGTCGGCACTGGTCCGGGCCCGATCACCACAGAGCATCCGCCGGCGGCCACTCCGCTGTGCTTCTACGACTACTCATGTCCTGAAGGAGCACTCGTCTTGACGGTGAAGCGCTGTCAAAGCGCCAAAGCCAGCCGCTCCGTCGGACCGCCCGCAGTGGCGCAACGGACTTCCGCTTCGGCATCGGCCGGCCCCCCCACGGCTCCGCCGGTGGTCCACGATGTGCTGGCGTCCGCAGGACACCCCCTCGATCACGCGACACGCACATTCTTTGAATCCCGGTTCGGCTTCGACTTTGGACACGTGCGCATCCATGCGGATCACAGCGCTTCGGAGTCGGCCCGCTCCGTCAAAGCCCTGGCCTACACCGTCGGGCACGACATCGTCTTTCGATCGGGACAATATGCGCCGACCTCACTGGCAGGCCGACATCTCCTCGCCCATGAACTGACTCACGTCGTGCAGCAGGGAGGCGCCGCGCATGCACTCCAACGTGACCCCGAGGACGAGGAGTCGTCGACTGAGAATTCCTCGAGTTGGACGGACACGGCCAAAGCCATTTGGGACAATCCCAGCGAAGAATTGGGCAAGCGCGCCGAAGAGGCTGCACTCAATCAATTGGATCGACTCGCGAACTCCCCCAGCACTCAATCTGCGCGATGGTCCGAGCCGGGCTGTCCCGCGACGTTTTGCCAGCCCTTCGCAGACGTGAATCGTGCCAAGGCGGAGTTGCTGTGGGCTCGACCAGTGTTGCTCGAAGGGATCAAACGCAAGGTCGATGCGCGAGTGGTTCCATTGTGGGAGACGTATCTCAACGGCGGGTCTCCACCGGTGGACCTCACCGCTTCTTTTGGGGCAGATTTTCAAGGAGCAGGCGTGACGATGTCCTCTGCCCAATACCTTGTTGGCGCGCTCCGCCGCCATCTCGAGCAGGCCCCTGCTTCGATACCGGCTGGCCCATCACGCGCCGTCGATTTCACCACACAACTATCATCCGAACGGCAAGATCTTGACCGGCCCAAGGGCGCCAGGGAGATGAACTTTGTGTCAGGCATACCGGGCAACCTGGCGGGCGGAGTGGGAAAAGACCAGCTCTCCAACCCAATCGGAGCGACGGCCTCGCCGCAAAACGATGCTCGGGATGCCACGATCCATGCCGATCTGGCAACCAATCCCGACGGAACGATCACGGTGACTCCTTCCGTTCGATTCACGGTGAAGGATACGGTCGACCTCTGTCCCGGCCATTGCGGCGGCATTCCCGAACAAGTCGCCACGGTTCCACTCTCTCGCTTTGAAGCCACGGCACTCACGGGGGATGTGCCCTTTGTCGTCGAATTCGACGCGCCGGCCATGGCGCAACTTTCATTTTCGATTCAAGGCCCGGCTGCTGGACAGACACCCGCCGGACAGGGGCAACCGCAACCCTCCAATGGAATGGGCTGAACGATGATGGGCGACAGACGAGAAAGGATCGGCCAGGGATGAGCAGCTTTCCCGGTTCCCCAAGACTTCTGAAGGGTGGCATCGTGTTGATCGACTCGGCCACGGCGCAGGTGCAACGGATCATCGCCCTACAGTACAACCCGGAGTCGCTTAGCCGGACGTTGCAAGTACAGGGGGCAAGCGAAGGTGGAGACCGGTCTGAAGCGCTCCGGCTGAAGGGGCCGGCGGTGGAGACCATCAAGCTGGATGCGGAAATCGACGCGACCGACGAGATGGAAGCCGGCGATCGCACGGTCGGAGAAGCCGGAATTTCTCCTCAGCTCGCGGCCCTCGAAACGCTGCTGTATCCCAGCACGGGACAATTGACCACGAACCATACGCTGTCCAGCCTGGGGACGCTCGAAATTTTGCCGATGGAGACCGCGTTGCCGCTGTTTGTCTTCGGGCAACATCGTGTCATCCCGGTCCGGTTGACTGATTTCAGTGTGACCGAGGAGGCCTTCGATCCGAACCTCAACCCCATTCGCGCGAAAGTCAGCCTGGGCATGCGGGTGCTGTCCGTCGACGATGTGGGGTTTACGCATAAGGCGGGCAGCTTGTTCATGAGTTATCTGCAGCAGAAGGAAGGGCTGCGCGCGAAGGCGCAGAGCGGCACCCTTGGTGCGCTCGGGCTGACGGGGATTCCGTGACGACTCACGCGCGCAGAGGATAGGAGGCTGAAGGAATGGCCGATCCATTACAGACACTCTTAGACAGTGCACTCAAGCCCAATCCCTTTCCGCCGACGAGCCGGTATTACGGGGTGAAGACCACGTCGGTCGTCGGGAGCGACGGGACCATGGTGGTGCATTTGCGGCGGCGCTTTGTGCCGGCGAGTGACCGATTTACCGTCGTCCAGGAGCATCGGGTGACGGCCGGCGAGCGGCCGGACCATCTCGCCAACACGTATCTCGGCGATCCGGAACAATATTGGCGCTTGTGCGATGCGAACGATACGGTGCGGCCTGACGCGCTCGTTGAACGGTTGAACGCGGTCGTGCACATCGCCTTGCCGGAAGGCGTCACGGGGGTTTCCGGTGCTTAACGGTGTTCATCTGACATTGTTGGCGGGACCGGTGGTCCCGTTTCCCGTCCCTCAGCCGGTGCTGGACGCCCTGACCGAGGTGCAGGTGACCAGCGCGACCGGCACGCCCGGCGGATTCCAACTGCAGTTGACGATTCAGAACAAGTCACCCCTACAGCAGGCATTCCTGGTTGCGGCGACGCGGACACCGATGATGCGAGTCATCCTGGTGGCAACCATCAACTTGATTCCTCACGTGCTGATGGACGGAGTGATCACCAACCAGGAGATCACCTCCGGCGACAAGCCGGGAGAATCGACGTTGACGATCACCGGCGAGGATCTCACCAAAGTCATGGACCTGCAGGCGTTCGACGGCTTGCCGTTTCCAGCCATGCCGGCTAACCTGCGCGTCACGGCTATTCTGGCGAAGTATGCGATCTTCGGCGTGATCCCACTCGCGATCCCGCCGATCGGCTTCGATGTGCCGATTCCGACGATGCGGATTCCGTCGCAGCAGGGAACCGACCTCAACTACATCCTCCAATTGGCCGAGGCAGCCGGGTACGTGTTCTACGTCGATCCGGGGCCAGTGCCCGGTACCAATACGGCCTATTGGGGGCCTCAACTGAAGGTGGGCATTCCGCAACCGGCGCTCAATGTCGATATGGATTTTGATCGCAATGTGGAGTCGCTCAGCTTCCAGTTCAACTCGACGAAAAAGGACCTGCCCATCGTGATGATTCACAACGCGTTGACGAAGGTGCCCATTCCCATTCCGATTCCCGACATCAACCCGTTGCAGCCGCCGTTGGGCCTGGTCGGTCCGCCGGTGACGAAACTGTCCATGTTGAAGGCGACCGGGAAACTCTCGGCGCCCGAGGCGCTCAATGAGGGACTGAAGGCGTCGAGCGAATCAATGGACGCGGTGACGGGGAGCGGCTCCCTGGATGTCGCGCGGTACGGTCGGCTGCTGACGGCGCGCGGGTTGGTCGGGGTGCGCGGGGCCGGGTTGGCCTTCGACGGGTTGTACTACGTAGACAGCGTGACCACGACCATCAAGCGCGGGAGCTGCAAGCAGAGTTTCCGTCTCACGCGGAACGGATTGGTCTCTATCACCCCGCTGGTGCCGGTATGAGTGACGCGCAGAAATATTACGGGAAGTATCGCGGCACGGTCTTGAACAATATCGACCCCATGCAAATGGGGCGGTTGCAAGTGCAGGTGCCGGACGTCGCCGGGTTGATTCCGACCTCCTGGGCCATGCCCTGTTTTCCCGCCAGCGGCAAGCAGATGGGCGCCTACATGCTGCCGCAAATCGGCGCGGGCGTCTGGGTGGAGTTCGAGCAGGGCAATATGGATTACCCCATCTGGAGCGGCTGCTGGTACGGCAGCGTCGCCGAAGTACCGGTGCTGGCGCTCGCTGGTATTCCTGCTAGTCCCAACATCGTGCTCCAAACGACGGCGCAAAACGCGATTGTGATCAGCGACGTCCCGGGCCCGACCGGCGGCATCATGTTGAAGAGCGCGACCGGCGCCACACTCATCGTGAACGATACGGGAATCTATATTCAAAACGGCAAGGGGGCGATGGTGACGTTGGTAGGACCTGCGGTCACAATCAATAATGGCGCCCTCACAATCATTTAGCAGGATACTGAAAATGACCCCCAGCGGCGTTCTCGTGTCATGCAGACCCTCAACGTACGACCAAGAATACGCTTCGGGCCTGCATTCACTGCGGCCTTGCTGTTTGCTCATGTTGAGCATCCAGCGACGATCTACGATTTATCAATGGAGCGAACACTGATGCCTGGTTTTCTCTTGCACCTCGGGGCGACCGTCATGTGTGCGCATGCGGGGCAGGCGACGCCGGTGGCCCCGAACCCGCGCGTGCTTGTCAGCGGGCAACCGACCGTGCCGATGAACAGTCTCTACGTGGTGGCCGGCTGCACGCTGCCACCGCCCACAGCCGCGAACGGCCCCTGCGTCACCGCGCAGTACATCACGGCTGCCACCAGAGTGACGAGCAACGGCCTGCCGTTGTTGCTGATCGATAGTCAGGCGATATGCGCGCCCTCCAGCACGCCGCTGCTCGCCTCGGTCACTCAAACCAGGGTCATGGGAGTGTAACGATGACGCAGGTGGATTTTCCCTATCGGTTTGATGCGCGTGGCCGCACCGCCGGCACGTCCGACGCCGACCACATTCGTGACCTCATCGAGCAGGTGCTCTTCACCCACCCCGGAGAGCGCGTCATGCGGCCGGATTTCGGGAGCGGCCTTTTGCAGTTGGTCTTTTCGCCCAACAGCGTGGTGCTGGCTGCCACCACTCAGATGCTGGTGCAGAGTTCGCTGCAACGCTGGCTCAGCGAATGGATCCTGGTGGAATCGGTGCAGGTGGAAGTCGTGGATTCAACGTTGCGGGTGACGGTGCAGTACGTGATCAAACAGACCGGCGCCCGCGTCGTCGGGACCTTCGTGCAAGGAGGGAGCGCGTGACGTATTCCTGTTGCGACGAGTTGCGTCGTCAGGTGGTGCGCAACCATCCGACCCTCAACGGAATCGATTTTCTGGAAGTCATTGATCATGCCGCGCCGACTGAGGCCGAGCGGCAACGGAAACTCGAGCTCCATTTTGTGAAGCCGTTGGGATCGCTGACATTGACGGTGAGCAACATCACGCTCGAAGGTGGAGAGCGCATCACCACGTTCCATGTACTGTCTGCCGTTGCGGGGAGCGGGCCCGCCGCCCATGTCCTGACCGTCGAAGTGGATCAGCCGGGTGACTTCTCTACGTACACTCTGCGTCTGGTGACCGATGCCTTGAATGATGCGGTGCCGTCCGGGATCGATCCGCAACTCTCCGCGATCGAGTTTTCGTTCAAGGTCGAATGTCCCAGCCCCTTCGATTGTGCTCCGCAACCGCACTGTCCGGAAGTCCCCGAACCGGCGCCGGTGATCGACTACTTGGCGAAGGACTATGCCAGTTTTCGCCGGGTCATGCTCGACCGGATGTCGGCACTGATGCCGGAATGGACCGAGCGTAGTCCCGCAGATCTCGGAGTCATGCTGGTCGAAGCCTTGGCCTATACCGCCGATCAATTGAGTTATCAGCAGGATGCGGTCGCGACCGAAGCCTACCTGGGGACCGCGCGGCGCCGCGTCTCTATCCGGCGTCATGCTCGTTTGATGGACTACTTCATGAGCGAAGGGTGCAACGCCAGGACCTGGCTGCACGTCCAAGTTTCCGCCGACGTGGTCCGGGTCGACCCCGCCAATCCGGCCATTCCCATCGGCACGAAATTTACGACATTTATCCAGGGGCAGCCGACCGTCATTGCCGACGATCCGCGGATCTACGAACAAGCCGACATGCTGTTTGAGGCCATGGAGTCCCTGCAGTCTCTCTATGCCGATCACAACGAGTTGCGATTTTACAGTTGGAGTGATCAACGCTGTTGCCTGCCGAAGGGATCGACCTCGGCTACTCTCGCTGGCCATCATCCGCAGCTGAAGCCGGGTATGATCCTCATGTTCGAGGAAGTCCTGGGTCCGGAAACGGGGTCATCCTCGGATGCCGATCCTACCAGACGTCATGTCGTGCGGCTGGATCAAGTGGTAGCAACGGCCGAGGGTGGCGGGCCGCTCACCGACCCGGTCACGAACCAGCCGATTACCGAACTCACCTGGCATCAAGAGGATGCCCTGCCGTTTCCATTCTGTGTCTCCGCCGCCACGAGCGCCGGCTATCGTGATGCCGTCACGTTGGTTCGCGGGAACCTCGTCCTGGCCGATCATGGGGTCACGCTGGCGGAAGAGTCGCTGGGCTCCGTGCCGGAGCCGTTTTTGGTCATGCCTCGATCGAAGGAGGCGGACCGATGTGCTTCGCTCACTCGTGAGTCGGTTCCAGTACGTTTCCGGCCGGGTCTGTCCCAAGGACCGCTCACGCATGCGGGGCCGGCCTACGACCATGCGAAATCGGCCGGGACTGCGCTGCAGTGGGACTTGCGTGAGGTGCAACCATCCATCAGCCTGACGGGAACCAAAGGCGCGGAGACGACGACTTGGACGGTGCGACGCGACCTGCTGAACAGCAGCGCGGAGGCGGATGAGTATGTCGTTGAAGTGGAGAATGACGGCAGCGGCACGATTCGCTTCGGAGATGATGTGCACGGTCGCCGGCCGGAATCGGGCACGGGGTTTACTGCCACCTATCGAGTAGGCAATGGACGAGCCGGGAACATTGGGGCGGATTCCCTGATCCACATCGCGCTCGCCCTTCCTGAAATCACCCTGGTGCGGAATCCGTTGCCGGCCGTTGGTGGGCAGGATCCGGAATCGTTGCAGGACGTGCGCCAGCGCGCGCCGGTGGCCTATCGGGTACAGGAGCGTGCCGTGACCGAGGCTGATTACGCCGAAGTGACCGAACGCCGAGCCGACGTGCAGCGGGCCGCCGCCACGTTTCGCTGGACGGGCAGCTGGCATACGGTCTTCGTGACGGTCGATCGTGAAGGAGGCGCCGTAGTGTCGGACGAGTTCGAGACCGACATCCGCGCCCATGTCGAGCGGTATCGCATGGCCGGTCATGACGTCGAGGTCGACGGCCCGCAGTTCGTGTCGTTGGAAATCGACCTGCATGTCTGTGTGCAGCCCGACCATTTCCGGAGCGACGTCGAGCGCGAACTTCTTGACGTGTTGAGCAATCGGGACTTGCCGGACGGCCGCCAGGGCCTGTTTCATCCGGATCGCTGGAGTTTCGGGCAGCCGGTGTACCTGAGTGCGATTTACGGGGCTGCCCATCAGGTCACGGGGGTGGAGTCCGTGGAGGTACGCACCTTCCAGCGGCAGGCTGTGCCGGAGAGTGCGGGATTGGATAGTGGACGTCTGGACATGGCCGCCCTGGAGATTGCCCGTTTGGACAATGACCGCAATTTCCCGGAGCATGGCCGGTTGACCGTCACCCTGGGAGGCGGGAAATGAGTCAGGATGCTCGGAACGAATGCGGCTGCTGCGCCGGCATCGAGGCTTCCACTCCCGGCCTGCTCGTCAATCGGCCGGGTCTTTCGGCGATTGCCTATCGCGTGGGGACCTACCGGACGTTTCGCCAAAGTCTCCATGCGCGCCTATCCGACGGACGCTGGCCGGTGTTGCGGGGCCTGCGAACACGCGACGACGATGACTTCACCATCGCGCTGCTCGACGCCTGGGCCGTCACCGGCGACATCCTCACGTTCTACCAAGAGCGTATCGCCAATGAAGCCTATGTGCGGACTGCCACGGAGCGGCTCTCGATTCTGGAGCAGTCGCGCCTGCTCGGATATCAACTTGGTCCAGGTCTGGCTGCGTCCACGCATCTGGCCTTCACGCTGGAAGACAATCCCGGCCTGCCGGCACAGGCGGCTCTGCCGATCACTTTGGCGGTCGGGACGAAGGTGCAGACAGTTCCCGGGCCGGATGAGCAACCCCAAACCTTCGAGACGGTTGAGGCCATCGAAGCGAGACCGGCGTGGAACGCGCTCCTGGCCCAGCAGACCTCCACGCAACCGCTGAGTTGGAACATGCCGGAGTTGTGGCTGTCGGGCAGTAACCTCGGCCTGACGGTGGGGGAGGTGGTACTGGTTGTCGTGGAAAGCGGCAGTGGTTTTGAAGCCTCAATCCGCCGCGTGACCAGGGTGATATCAGACCCTGATCGCCGCAGCACGAAGCTGTTACTCACAACCATGTCCACCAGTGCGAAAACTATCGCGGCGACTAAGCCGGGGGTCTATGTCCTACGAAGCCAGGCTTCGCCCTTCGGGCACAATGCGCCATTGCAGCCGCAATTCAATAGTAGCGGCGTGTTTCAAGGCACATTCAGTGAGTGGGCGTTGGACGCCGATGAGACGGTGACGCGCCTCACCCTCAGCAGCCGGAACGACAAGATCCTCAAGGATGGTTTCGTTGTCATCGAGCAAGACGATCCGGCGAACGGCACACGCATTTGGACGTTTGCCGTGGCGACCGATGTCGTCCATCGTTCAGTCGCGCGATACGGCATTGCCGGGAATGGAACGAGACTCAGTTTGAGCGCAGGTTGGACGAAAGCTTCGAGTTCGAAGTTGGATCTGCTGCGCACCATGACGGTCTCTGCTCAGAGCGAAGAACTCACCACGGCCGCCTTGCCGCTTCTATACCCGGTCTACGGTGAGATGCTGGCATTCGATCAACTGGTGGACGGTCTGATACCGGGGCGTCCTCTTGCCGTGACCGGTGTTCGCCAGGCGATTCGCCTGAAACATCCGGCCCCGTCACCATTCAAAGGGCACAAGGTCCCATGGGGTGGGCCTCAACCACCACCGGCTCTGGTGTTGGACGACGGGAGCTCAGTGTTGCTGCTGCCGGGCGATGTGCTTGGCATGACCGGCTGTCCGTCAATTGTGGATGGTTCATCGGTTCTTCCGTTGACGCCGGAGGACTTCGGGGCATCGCTGACGCAGGCTCCCTCGCCGTTGCTGCGGTTGCCGCTGATGGATCGGGACGGCCGTACGGGGCTCTTGGATATCGGCGCAGAGGAGATCGAGCTGGTCTCGTCGGATCCCGCCACTGAGACGGTGTCTGAAATTGTCCTCATCGACGAGGCGATTGGGACCAGCATCACCCAGGATCGCGATCGCACGACCGTGCAACTCGCAACGGCGTTGGTCAATGTATACGAGCGGGCGACGGTCCGCATCAACGCCAACGTTGCCGCAGCGACCCACGGAGAAAGCGTGAAGGAACCCTTGGGCAGCGGCGACGCGTCCACGCCGTATCAGCAGTTCATCTTGCGCCAACCGCCTCTGACCTATGTGAGCGCCGATACGCCGACCGGTTCAGCCTCGACGTTGAAGGTGTATGTCAATGAGGTTCTGTGGGAAGAGGTCCCGTTTTTCTACGGACACGGCCCCACCGAGCGTATTTACATCACGAGGCGAGATGACGAAGGCCGCACCACAATCCGCTTTGGCGACGGGATTTCTGGAGCGCGGTTGCCGACCGGCCAGAACAACGTGCGGGCCGAGTACCGCAAGGGCATCGGTCTTGGCGGACTCGCCCGGACCGGGCAATTGAGCCTCCTGATGAGTCGACCACTCGGATTAAAAGGGGTCCTGAATCCGGAGGCTGCGCAGGGAGCCGAAGATCCGGAGTCGAGAGACGACGCGCGTACGAACGCGCCGCTTACGGTGCTCACGCTCGATCGCGCGGTGTCGTTGCAGGATTACGAAGATTTCGCGAGGACGTTCTCCGGCGTCGCCAAGGCCCAGGCCGTCTGGGTCTGGGATGGCCGCAAGCGGAGCATTTTCCTCACGGTCGCCGGACCGGCTGGAGAACTGTTGGAGGAAGACGGCTCCGTCATCACGAAATTGAAAGCGTCATTGCGTACGTACGGAGATCCCTTTGTGGTGTTCACGGTGAAGCCGTACCGGCAGGCCTGGTTCGAAGTCGAAGGCACGGTCACGATCGATCCGGACCATGTGATCGAGGTGGTGATGGATGCGATATCCGCCGGCCTTCAGCAGCGGTATGCGTTCGAGGCCAGGGCCTTTGGGCAGCCGGTTGCGCTGAGTGAAGTGATCGCCGCAATCCAGGCGGTTCCCGGTGTCGTGGCGGTGGATCTGGACCGGTTCGCGCGCACAGACCAGTCGCTGCCGTCGATTCAGCCGCGCTTGATTGCCGATCGTCCGGCGATGGGTGCGGACGGGGTGGTGCCGGCGGCGGAACTGTTGTTGCTCGATCCCGAATCATTGACTCAACTGAAGGCGATCCAATGAATTCAGAAGCAGACAAACTGTATCAGCTTCTTCCCGCGATCTACCGCATTCGTGATGCGGAGCAGAACGGCGCGCTGCGTGCCTTGTGCGAGGTGTTGGCCGAAGATATCGCCGCGCTTCGGGAGAATCTCGATCAGCTCTACGACGATCAGTTCATAGAGACCTGCGCCGACTGGGTGGCGCCATACATCGGAGACTTGATCGGCTATCGAACCTTATACGCCGTTACCGATCGCACCCGCAGTGCCAGGGCGGAGGTGGCCAATACCATTGCCTACCGTCGCCGGAAAGGAACCGCGACCGTCCTGGAACAACTGGCCAGGGATGTCACCGGCTGGAATGCGCGGGCGGTGGAATTTTTTCAGTGGCTCGAAACCAGTCAATATATGAACCACCTGCGCCCGACCAATCTCGCGTCCGTGGACCTGCGGAATTGGGAAGCCTTGGAGCGGCGGGACACGGCCTTCAATGCGATCGCGCATTCCGTCGACATGCGGCGTATTGAGACACAGCAGGGACGCTACAATATTCCCAACGTCGGCCTGTTCCTCTGGCGCTTGGATGCGTTTGCGGTGCGCCGCTCGCCCGCCTTCCGCGTCGACGACGAACGGTTTCTGTTCAGTCCCTTGGGGAACAACCAGCCGCTCTTTACCCGACCACAGTCGGAGACGGACATCACGCACCTGGCCGAACCGTTGAACGTGCCGGAGCCGATCAGCCGCAGGGTGTTGGACACGTATCTTGCTCAATACTACGGCCCGCAATTGAGCCTGTTCCTCGAGGCGGACAATCTGGATACGAGCCTCGGGAAGGTGCAGGTCTGCAATCTGGCGGATAACGGTGCCACCTGGGCGCATCTTCCGGTGAGCAAGGTCTCGGTCGATCCGGTGCTGGGGAGAATCGCCGTTCCGCCTGGTACTCCGCCGGTCAATCTGCGCGTGACGTATCACTATGGGTTCAGCATGCCGACCGGCGGGGGATCGTACGAGCGAGGGAAAACCTTTGCGCTTGGCGGCGGCTTTGCGACGGTGACCCAGGGCCAGAGCCTGCAAGCCGCACTGACGGCAGCCCAGGCCGGCGGCATTGTGCAGATTGCCGACAGCGGGCGTTATGCAGAAACGTTGAGCGTGAACCTTCCTGCAGCCGCGAAGGTAGAAGTGCGCGCCGCCAACGAACATCGCCCGACGCTGGAACTCAACGGCGACTGGACGATCACCTTGGCGCCGGAGACGGAACTGACCTTGAACGGCCTGCTCATCACCGGCGGGCGGCTGCGCGTCGTTGCGGCGGGTGCCGTCGGCACTCGTATCCTGCGACTGCGCCACTGCACGCTGGTGCCGGGGCTGAGTCTGACCAGAGAGGGCGAGCCGGTGTCGCCGTCCGTGCCGTCGTTGGTGATCGAACGGGAGGGGGCCACCATCGAGATCGATCACTGCCTGCTGGGCGGCATCCGCGCGGTGGATAATACCGAAGTCTCAATGACCAATACACTCGTTGATGCGGCCTCGCCGACCGGCGTGGCCTATGCAGCTCTCGACGGCCAGGGCCCCGGCGGGGTGCTGAGCATCGTGAATTGCACGGTGATAGGCAAGGCGCATACGAAACGATTGGATCTCGCGTCGAATACGATCTTCGCGGCCGCCCTCGCCCCTGGCGACAGCTGGAGTCATCCTGTCTGGTCGGAGCAAAACCAGCAAGGCTGTTGCCGGTTTTCTTTCGTGCCGCTCAATTCGATTGTCCCCCGCCGGTACCGCTGCCAACCGGATTTGGCCGTGGAGGCGGCCCTGTTGGAAGCCGACCAGCCGAAGGGCAGCCTCACCGCTCCGCAAACAGAGGCTATCACGCTGGCGACGCAGGCGCGTGTCCGGCCGGCCTTCACCGCTCGCCGCTATGGGCAGGCCGTTTATGGGCAATTGGCAGGACATTGTCCGGAGGAAATCCTTCGTGGGGCGGACGATGAATCTGAAATGGGAGTGTTCCACGACGTCTTCGCTCCGCATCGGGCAGACAATCTGCACATTCGATTGCAGGAGTATCTGAGGTTCGGGCTGGAGGCAGGCATCTTCTATTCGACGTAACCTCCGGTCATGACTATGGAAGTGAAACGAACGATCTAGCAGGAGAGCGCACATGAGTGGCGATTACAGCCGTAAACGATTCAACCCCGAAAAGCTGTACCAGGGAGTGCTTCGGCAGCAGGGGCGCGTGGACCTCGATGCCGACTGGAATGAGTATGTGGATCTGCAGGATCGTCGCTGGCGCGCGGAGACCATCGATGTGGTGGGACGCTGCGGCGTGCCGGATGAGACGCCGGACGGATTCAAGATCGAAGTCAACGGCGGAGAATTGACCGTCGGACAGGGGCGGATGTATGTCGACGGATACCTGGCCGAGAACCATGGGACTGCGCCGGTACTCGATGCGACGATCGAAGAACAGTACGGCACCGCGGCGCTGCCGGTGAAGGATCAGCCCTTTGGAGGGCCGGTGACGATTCCGTCTCAGGTGCGGTCGCTGGTCTACTTAGACGTGTGGCGCCGGGAAGTCACATATCTGCAGGCGCCGGACCTTATCGAGCCGGCAGTGAACGTGGATACAACCACCAGGAACCAGACCGCCTGGCAGGTCAGGATACTGGGTGGCATCCCGGCGGAGGTCAATTGTGAGACGCCCTTGGAGGATGTTCCCGGTTGGCCGGCGAGAAATCGCCCCTCGTCCGCGCGACTGACGACCACCACGGTGGCCGTCACCACGGAGCCAGACCCTTGTCTCGTGCCGCCGACGGGCGGGTACCGCGGCCTGGAGAACCACCTGTATCGCGTCGAAGTGCACAGTGCGACGAACACGACGGCCAAGGTGAAATGGTCGCGTGAGAATGCGCATGTTGCGACCGCCCTGGTCGAAATCATGGCCGGCCGGACAACCGTGCGCGTGGAAAGCCTGGGGCGCGACAATGTGCTGCGGTTCAAGACCGGAGACTGGGTGGAATTGACCAGTGATGCGCGCGAGTTCGCCGGCTTGCCTGGTGAGATGCGCAAAGTGACGGTCGATGACACCAACAAGACATTGACGTTCACCCCGGCCTTGCCGATCGCCGATTTCCCCCAGGGAGTGGCCGATGCGACGAAACATCTGCGCGTGATCCGGTGGGATCAAACCGGGATAGTGCGCAAACCCGACGGATCGCAATTGGTCAACCTGGACCTCACCACCGACGGGTTGATCGAATTGTCTGCAGCCAATCCCAGTTTCCTGTTGGAGCATGGGGTGCAAGCGACTCTGACGGTCCAGGCAGGGGGGACAGCACAGAGCGGCGATTACTGGTGTTTCGCGGCCAGGACCGCGGATGCCGATATCGAACGTCTCGATCTGGCGCCTCCGCTCGGGCTGTATCACCATTATTGTCATCTCGCGATCATCGAAGCCGACGGAGACATTCACGATTGCCGGACCGTGTTCCCTCCGCTCACGGAGCTCACACCCGGCTGTTGCACGGTGGTGGTGCGGCCCGGTGAGGATATTCAGGCCGCCCTCGATTCCCTTCCGGAAGCGGGCGGATGCGTCTGTCTCAAAGTCGGCGAGCACGAAATTGAGGCGCCGATCCGGATCGAACAATCCAACGTGTCCTTGCACGGGGAAACCGTGGGGGCGCGAGTCGTGCGCAAGAACGGCACGGAGCTTCTGCACATCGGGCATCCCGACGGGTTGCTGTTGGAGCATGTCACCGTGTCGGGGGTGTCCTTCAAATTGGCGACCAAACCCCAGCAAGGACAAGGGCTGCAAGGGATGGTCACGGTGGACCGTTGCCGCGAGACCACAATCGAGCGCTGCGTCCTGCACGCGCAGACATTGAACCAGGTGGCCGGTCTCGTCATCAGCCGCAGCACCGATGTGCAGGTCATGCACTGCGTGATCGACAACGTGCAGTACGGAATCTGGACACTCGCCGACACGACCGGCCTCGTCGTGGTCGGCAACAGTTTCGATGCCGCGAACAAGCGCCAGAGCGACGGGGGTCTGGTGGCGCTGCTGTTACAGGACCTGTCGTTCCCGGCGCGCATTGAAGACAATCGTATCCTGGGTTTCGTGTTCGGTATTGTGCTGAACAACGGTCTTTTGACCGGCGCGCCTTTTTCGCTGGCCGCAGGATCGACCATTACCGGGAACTACATCGTGCGATTGGGTGTTGCATTAGAGAATGCCACCATCAAGGCCTTCGGGATCGATGTGGCCGCCGATGGCTGTGTCATCAGCGACAATATTCTTCTCTACAATTCTCCCGAGTACGGTGGCATCTCGGTGAGCGGCCGGAACGCAGTCGTGGAACGCAATCAACTCCGTTCGATGCTGAAAGAAGCCGGAACAGTCCGCCCCATCGCGCTGCTATTGGCCAAACTTGGCGCGAACGGCAGTCTCGGATCAATCGGGGGGAGGCTGTCGGGCAATCTTCTCCTCGGGGTCCAGGATGGGATTGTGGTGATCGGCAATGAAGGGGCCGAGCTGCTCGATAATCGAGTGGAGAGTGAAACGCAGGAAGTGGGATTCGGGATTCTGTTGGTCGCGTCCAGTCGCGCGCGTCTGCAGGGGAATCGTCTCACCAATACGACCTGGCCCATCGCGACCAGTGGTGGCACGGCCAATGTGCTGGTCGACAACAGTCTAATGCGAGGGGGCGGAGGCATCACGGCCGTCTTTCATACCTCCTTCACGTGCAGCCAGAATCGCGTGGAGGACATGCGGCATTGGGGCATTCTGAGTCTGGTCGGGTTTGCCAAGTGTGCCCTGACCGAGAACCGGGTGTTGAACTGCGGTTACCAACAGGCGCCGTCGATCGGCATCGGCGCTTCTCAGCAGCTTGGCGAATTGTGTGTGGAATCCTGTGAGGTGATGAATACGGGCGTGTCGCCCGACAACGCGACGATCAGCGCGCTCTCGTGGGGTGTCATCGCGGATTTGATTTTGGAGGCGCGCGTGCAGAGCAATTTGATCACCTACGCCAACGCTGCCTTGTTGGATGCCAATCTGGAGCACCGCGCGCTGTGGATGCGCGGCTGGTTGGAGCAGGCGATCACGTTGGGCTCGGGCCAGCTTGTCTTTGGATTCAGCGCGCAGATTCTCGACAACAAATTCCTGGGGCCAGGCCGGACGGCCTTAGTCGAGGTCGCCCAACAGAATGTGAGCGACAATCTGTTTCGCCGCTTCGAACGGCTCTTCTTCAGCAATAATTTTTGTTGGCATTTCAGCGTGGCCGCTCAAGGAACGGCTACGGTGTCGCTCTCGGCCAGGAGCGCGATTGTGATGGGCAACCACATCAAGACGAATGTGCCGATCCCGTCCGTGGATTTCCATGGCATGAAGGAGGCCGTCTATATGGGGAATCTGGCTCAGGCCAATCCCGTGAATTTCGGCGGCCTTCCGTCGCCGATCTCCGGCTTCAATCGACCATAGGTCTGGCAGGCAGCTAAAGGAGAATACAGATGGCAACCTTGAATCAGATGGTAGCAGAACAGGCGAAGGTGATCGGCGAGGCCAGGGCGTCCCTGGAGGCGGCATTCAAGAAACCACCGACCCAGGTCGCCACGATTGCGGCAAGGGAGGCGACGGTGGCCGAGTTAAAGACGCGGGTCGCCAATCTCGCCGAGGCCAAAGCCACCTTCACCCGGCAGATCGATCAACAGTCGACGGGATATCAGGCAGAGATCACGGCGTTGGAAAAAGCGATTGAAGAAGACAAGAAACGGTTCGGCGATCAACCGACGCCGACGCCTCCTCGCCCGATTCGGGGAAAGGGGCGGGGGAAATAACGGCTGCGGCTGCCTTGGTATGAGACGTCGATGGAGCGGGTCGAACAGGCCAGAACAACGTCCGTGCAGAAGCCAGGCACGCCGACACTGCGCCGGAACGCATCGCTGTCCGGGCCTGCCGGCGACAAATCTTCATCAGGCGAGTCGGCAGACTCGATAGAATCGCTTTCCATTTCCTCTCAATTCTTCCACCACCCGAACCGGTTCACGATCTTTCCGCAAGGACCGGCTTCGACCGAAGCCGCGGTGAGTGCGCCAGGTCCGATTCCATACCGGGCCGGCATGGAGCGGGCGTTTGCGGCTGATTTGTCAAGCGTACGGGCCTATTGCGGCGCCTCCGCTCTCCTGGCAGACAGCGGTGCCCGTGCCGCCGCTTGGCCGGAAACGATCGCCTTTGCGTCTGCCAACCCCGCTCCACCTGTGGTGGCGCATGAAGTCGCGCACATCCTGCAGTATCGCCGGACTGCGTCTCCGTCGATCGGCCGTGGTCGAGAGACAAGCCACCGCGATGCGGCGGAGCAAGAGGCCGGTCGCGCTGCGGCAAACTTCAAGGCCGGTGCGCCCATTCGCCTATTCGCCAGTCCGGTCGTGGCGCCGATGTTCTACACCGATGAGGAAGACCTCGATTCAGAGGAATTTCTTGCGGAACGCCCGCCACAGTTTGTGGATCAGGAGGTGGGAACCTGGGGCAATACGTGGCCGGCAAGTTTAGTCGCGCGCGAACGATTGCCTGTGAGCGTGCCCGCCACCCAGCGCAGTCATGCCATCGTGGAAGCTATTGCCCGGAAGGAGCCGATCGTGATTCTGCATGAATACGATCGACTCTGGCTCTATCGGCTGGAATGGGAAGGGCTTTCCAGCCGCTATTCTCGCTTCACCAACGCGGAAACGATCTTCCACGAAGGGACTGCGGAACGGGGAGATTACTCGGTGTCCAATGTTCAGGGGCGACCGGAAGTCGAGGCCTTCGTGACGGAGGATGGCGGTGTCCTGTCACCACCGGGCGCCGGCAAGTTGTTTGCCCACACCGGCGGAGAGTTCGAAGATCCGCTGGTGTCGACGTTTCAAAATGCGTCGGCCTTCCTCGGCGGAATGTACAAGGGGTTGGAGGCCGCCGATTTCGAGGCCTTGTCGGCAAAACTGCGTCGCATGGCGGCGCTCAATACGATCTTTCCGACCCCGTTTGCGATCGGCGCTGTTCGCGGCCTGGCCGACCAAATGCTCGGCTATGTGCAGTTGTTGAACCCCCGGCAGTGGGCAGCTCTCGAAGCGGCCGCGCGTGAAACAATCTTGATGCTGAACGATCCGGACGGGGAGGACCTGGCTACTACACTGGGGAAAGAGTTCGGACGAACCCAGGCGGCCACGGTGAACACCTTAGTCCAGCAGAGCCTGCCGGTTTTCGCTTACGAAGTCGGGAAGTTGATCGGCCCGACGATCATCGAACTCCTGCTCGCTCTGGTCGGCATTGAAATCGGCCCGGTGGCCATGCTCCAAAAATCACTGGCCGCCATGAAGCAGGTGCCTCGAGTCGCAGGTCTTGTCCGCGACGTGGCCCTGGTCCTGCCTGATCTTCCCATTGGTCCCTCGATGTCGTCGAAACTCATTCCAGATGAGGCACCGGTCGGCCAGGCTCTCACTGAGGCGCTTTCCCCGGAGGGCCTGCCGGTGCCAAGGCCGGTCCCGCGCGGGCTTCCCGATCTGTCATCGGAAGAACTGGCGTTTTTGGCCAAGACCGGCAATCCGACGGAGTTTCCCTCAGGCTTACCGCAAGAGCTGGCCGATCAGGAACTGGCAATCGTAAAACGTTCCCGGAAGGAGGCCATCAGCGGGGGCGATGGAACCTATGTCAACGAGGTGGATCTCGGGAACGGACACCGGTGGAGAGAGCAGCCCAATGGAACCTGGTGCCGGTTCTCAAATCGCCCCGCCAATTGCACCGTGCTGATCCAAGAGCTCGGCCACCAGGCGCCGGGGACCGTGGTGGCGTTTGCGGCCAGGAAGAGCAGCCTGCGAGACCTGTATTTCAGCTGGGCGGAAAACAGGGCGGGCGCCAAGGTTGAGGTGGCCTTGCTCCGGAGCAGAGGAACACCGGACTATCCGGAAGGGACGTATGTGGTGGTTGTCGGCGGCGCAGATGAGTTCGTCTATCCGGGGGACAAGAGCGAGCAATGGATCATGATCGCCCACAGTCATCCTGGTGCATCGGTACAGCCCGGTTATGCGAATCCTTCGGGCGTCGACATGCGGTTGAGCTTGCGCGGAACATTCGGCCAGACGAAGGGGCGTATCCAAAAATGGATCCATTCCCAGGCGCCGGACGGCACGTGGCGCGAGGTGGAATATGGATTAGATCTGGATCGTGAACAATACTACGTGCAACCCACCGGCGGAGCGCCGATCTTCTTCGATGAGCTCACTCCTGAAAACCTGCCGCGAGATGCCGCCCTCAGGTATTGGGAGCTGGAGAAGAGCGGGATGGAACGCGCGCGGATCGATTTGATGATCGAACAGAACGGCATCGAGTATTATCTCGGCTGGTATGCGCGGCAATTCCGATTTGAGCAGTAGGGCAGAGTGGCTGGACAGGCCGTGGATGGTGACTTCGGAGGTGTGTGATGACACGAAGGTTGCAGACCCAATCACGTCCTTCTGCGGGGCGCAATACACAATCCTGCTCCTGCGGCAATACCTGTCAGGATTGTCGCGCCAGACAGAACAGTACATTGCTGCCGCATGCCTGGACGGGTCCGGTGCCGTCGCTGGTGCCAGAAGTGCTCGCGTCGCCCGGAGCGCCGCTGGAGTCCCGACTCCGCGGGCAGATGGAGTCACGGTTCGGCCATGATTTCGGAAAGGTGCGTGTGCACCAGGATGGACGGGCTGCAGCCTCAGCCGCGGCAGTTCAGGCGAGGGCCTACACGGTCGGGCACCAGATTGTGCTGGGATCAGCCGCGGCCGGAATGATGGGCAGCGATACCATGCCGCTGCTGGACCACGAATTGGCGCATGTCGTGCAACAGGACCGGGCCGCGGGTACTTCGCATTCCGTCGGTGTCTTGCAACGTGCCGGTCTCGATGAGCCGATCGTCCAGGCTCCGTCCGCCTCTGCTTCGAGTGCGCCGGAGAACCAAGCCGCGGGATTGCCCGAGCCGGACTGCAACACACGCGTGGCCGATCTGTTCCTGCTCGGCGCCATTTCGTGCCCGCAGCGATCGGAATGTTGCTTTGCCCAAATCCATGACCGGAAGAATAGAAACCTCACGGGCATCTTCCGCGCAGACCATCAATTGGAAGGCAGGCCCGACTGCGAGTACGGGGACCAAAAACACCACGATTTCTGGCTGGCCAATCACTGGCGGATTGTCGAGATCACGACGTCGGCGCTGACGGTGATGAACATGTGCGGGCGCGAGGAAACGTTGGATGTGGAAGGGATCGGCACGGTCAAGGGAGAGCCGGCTTCGGCTACCGTTCCCGCTCGTGCGCCCTCTTCGGCGTCGCTGCCGCCGCACATTGTGGACCATACCCAAGGCATGTGGGGCAAGTCGCACAAGATCCACTACGATGATCAATGCAATGCGGTTCATTTCGTTCCCAATGAGCCAGGAAAAGAGACCAAGATGTATCGTTGGGACGCGGCGCAGCAGAGCTTTGTCAATGAACACGATCCCACCGATACCAAAACACCAGGTCAACTCGAGAAATTCGCGGGGGTGGTGTTGAAGGAGTATGTAGACGGCGAATGGCAAGGAACCAACTGTGGCGACATGCCGAGGTGGGCGTTGTGATCTCCGATCGAGGCCAGGTTCGCTGAACGAAGAGGAGTGGAATCAAGCACGATGCGAAGGACGGACCATTTCCACGGGCCTATCTCGATTTCCTCGGCTCGTGACGGGCCGGAGAGATCAACTCTTCCGCCAAGGGCACGTGCGGCGGCCAGGGATCTGACGGGGGCGCTGCCCGGACTCGGCATTCAGGCCGGGTATGAGTTTGGGCGCATTCCGATCTTCCCGGTGAGCCGCGAACGCCATCGAGTTCCGGATGTTTCCAAACCGACCGACCACGTGGAACGGGAAGCAGAGCAAATGGCACGCGCTGTTTTACAGCAGCCGGCCGGATTTTCCCGGCAGCAAGAGGGGCTAGGCATCCGGGACACCGCGACGACGTCCGACGTGCATTCGGCCGACACCAGCGGACAACCGCTGGCCCCGGCTACGCGGATGTTTTTTGAAACACGTTTCGGTGTCGATCTTGGTCGCGTGCGAATTTTTTCAGACTCCCGTGCGGCGCGCGAGGCCGAATCCATCAACGCGAAGGCCTTCACCACCGAGGAGCGGATTGTGTTTGGATCCGGAGCCTACGCCCCGGAGACCGCATCGGGACGTGGGCTCATGGCCCATGAGTTGGCGCATGTGGTTCAGCAGCGGACATCCCGGGCGCCTTCAAACCGACTCTATCGCAGCCCGCAGGACCATCCCAACGAGACGCAAGCCGAGGTACAACGACTTGCGGAGGAAATGAATCAGCTCGCGGTGAAGAACGCCTGGGCCGGGGTTGATCGCACCTATCGGCAGATCGAGACGCTGGGCGACGGTGCATTTGCTCTGGCGCAGGATCCGGCCGCGCTTCACTTTTTAGGGGCCCAGGCTGCCAGGAACCTCGGCGACATCCGGCGCTACAAGTCTCTGATCCAACGGGCGACAACGGCGCTGCTGGCTACGGGGCGTTCCCCTGATGATCAGCAGCTAGCCATGCTGCAGGGAGAACTGACCGCGATTGATCAGGCCTATGGCGCGGTGACGATCGCGCCACGATCCAAGCGGTCGGCAAATGCCAAGAAAGGTGAGTCGGTGGGACCCGAGTTGGTGCCGGCCGTGATGCCGTTTGCCGGAGATCAGCGCGTGAGTATCGAACGCGCGCGAGCGCAGATCATGGAGACCGGTTCATTTTCCGGGATGTTGCCGGCTGGAGCCTATACGCTCGGAACGGAATCGTTTGCGGTCATCGCGGGCACCAATGTTCCGCAAGTGCTCTGGGGACCGTAATTCAGCCGTCGTTCTCATGCCCTCCGGTTCCCCTTTCATTCTTGCCTGCTGAGAATGTGACTCGCGCGAAGGCGATGACGCATGAGTGCGGGTCAATCTGATGGTTGAACGGAATGCGGTGGAGTAATGTCTCAGCGGATACGCGCGTGACTTGAGCGTTGATCAGTTGCGGTAGCGGGCGGCGCTGTGAAGGAGCGGCTTGCGAGCGATGTGCTACTCACTGAGCTCGGAGGCACAGGTCTGCATGAGCTGTTCGCGCACCTGCGCGGGAGGAAATTGCGAGGCTGCGGCGTACACCTGTTCGTACCAATTCAACACCGGCTCGTTGTCCTTGCGCACCGCCTGTTCGTAGACGAGGCGGCAGAGTGTGAGAAACGCCGCATAGTCGCGCGTGATCCATTCCGCAGCCAGGTCCGGTAGGGGACGGTCCTTGATGTTTCCCCAGGCCCAGGCGCGGGGAAACCCGTATTGCATGGGTGAGACAAGCCCGCTGGTCTCGATGACCAAGGGCGCGATGACATCGGCCACCGTCTGCGCGCCGCACAATGTCGCCTCCCGCACGAACACCCGCGTTGGATGTTCCAGCATGGCCGGAACCGTAGCCAGGTCGATCTGCACGTCCAGTTCTTCCCCATACAACTCACGGATGCGCCCTGCCTCGCAGAGGGCTGCCGCATTCTCTTCTCCGTCCGGATACGACTCACCCAGTCTGCACGTCGCCCGCCCTACCGGTTCCAATGGATGGAGTTGCAGCAGCGAGGCGCCTTGTTCGACGGCGAATTCCGCGACCCAGTCCAATTCGTGGACGTTGTGGAACGTCAGCGTGAAGATAAACCCGAAGGGAATCCCAGAGGCGCGCAGCGCGGGGAGGCGGGCGCACATCTCATCGAAGGCCCGCGGCGAATTGCGCATGAAGTTGTGTGATTCAGGAATGCCGTCCAGGCTGATTGCGACGAGGTCGCAATCAGCCCGTAAGACGTCCAACTGGCGTTGCTCGAGGAGCATGCCGTTCGTCGTGACCGTCGTCACGAGACCCGCGTCATGGGCTGCGTGCAACAGCTGCCCCAAGGCAGGATACAGCAGGGGTTCCCCGCCGGATACTGACATCACCTTGTAGCCGATGGCGGCCGCATCCGCGACTGCCGCCTGCAACAGATCGATGTTCAGCTGCTCGGACACCGCCGGTCCCGAATCCGAGTAACAATGCAGGCATTGTAGGTTGCAGCGTCTACCCGGATGGACCTGCAACGTCGGATATTGTCCGGCTGGTCCTTGCATGGCCGGCGATTAGCCCCGCAGCGTGAACTTGATTTGTGCGATATCCGGCCGAGGGATGCCGTTGATGAGGATGTGGAGATCCCGCAATTCCTTCAATTTTGAGAGGGTCCCCAGGTTGGCCTTGAAGTTGGCCACGCCTGTCTGCACGGTGCCGATGACGACTTCGGGGTGTGGTGTGCCGACCTCGTGCCAATCGATCACTTTGACGCCCTTCAGTCGTTTCTTGATGGTGCTTGCTGCTGCGCTCAGCTTCACAGACCCGCGCCCACTCGGTTGTTTGGCCATCGAAGCCCTCCTTTGTGTGGTAGTGGTTGTGCGCATTGTGACGCACGTGGTGATGAGATGACGGCACCATACAACTTCTTGTGAAAAACGACAAGTCCAACGGGCTCCCAGCCGGCGGGCTCGATCCTGGTGGGGCGAGCCTGCGGCGAGTAGTCAACCGGAACGATCACGGATGGTACGTAGGACTGCCGGCGAGTGGCCGTGACACAGCCAATCAGGGCGTTGAGCCCACCGTCAATTTGAAGGGGGTGTGTTCGGAACAGCCTGGTTAAGTGCCCATGGCGGCCCAGATTTTCTGGGCCTGTTCTCCGGTAAATGTCATGTCGTCCTGCGATGAGGAGCTGCGCTCGAAATACAAATGCAGTAAGCCGCCGCCATAATGCGCCTCGCGGACCAGATCGAGATTGATTGCAACTTCACCGGCACGTTCTTCGTCGTTCACCTTCACGAATCGCATGAGACCGTCTCCTTCCTGAAGAACTGTTCAGGGTTCCACAAGGGTACTGAACAGCGAGCATACCTCAGGCCGCTCAAACGCGTGAGCGAAGGTTGGAAACATGCGTGTTCCTGACGGGTGGCGAGGACCACGTCAGGTGGTTGGGACCCCCCTGGTCCGTATCAACCAGCGGAGTACAAGCCGTCTGTGACAGTGCATGATGTGTGGCGCCTGGAGGGCGACAGGCGTGAAGTCTACGGTAGGCCATGTATCTACGTAGGACAATTCGGCGCGGTACAAATGTGAGAGAAACTTGTGCCTGCCGCTCTTCCTGCTAGAGTGATGGTGAGGCGAGTGTCTTACCAATTACCCGTTACACAGTAAGGAGCGCATATGGCCGACTTGTTTGCAAAACATCCCAATACCGTCAAAGATGTGATTGTGACCGATACAATTTGTCCATTGCACAAGGAGCCGGTGAAGGTGCAGTTCGAAATGAACGGCGTACAGGGAAAGGTTACGGCCCGGGAGCAATGCTCCATTCTGCACGTAGGGGAAACCTGCAGCGAGGAATGCCGGAACAACCCTGAAATCCTTAACGCCGTGCATCGGAAAATGCAGGAGTTCCGGGACGAGTCGGCGCGGGAGATTCCGATCATCGCGACGCCATAGAAGAGAGGCTCAACGGCGACGGCGTACCCGTCTGGAAGCCGCGGCCATGAGTGGTGAGCCGCCTTCGCTCCCGGTGCGGAGGCGGCTGGTTTCGTATCCGGTCAGTGACTCCTCTTTCCCCTCGGCCACCACGTCTATCAATGATTCCGTTCATTCGTCGGTTGCATTCGACTCGCCTCCTTTCATAGAGGCACCAGCTGGTCGAGTGCCGTTCCTCAGCCTTCCTGCACCCCGATCGCTACGTGCTGTTGCTTGCCTACGCGGTCTCTGTGGACCACCAGACTTGTGCCGCTCGTGATGTGTGGAGCTGGTGTGGGACGCAGGTGGTCGGGATGGCGAAGCGATCAACCACTCCGGCTGCTGCTCCACTGCGATCGGCGCTGCCCAAGCCGGTCGTCACCTATGACGATCCGGAATGGAGACTGATCGACGATTGTTGTTATGGCGCGCTGGATGGCTCTGTCATTACTGCCAAACGAGGGCTTAGAAGCGACCTGGCCAGCATTCCCCGTCTCTTCTGGGCGATCATCGCCTCGCACGAATTCTTGCTCATCGTGCCGATCATGCATGATGTGATCTATCGATGCGGAGGGAAGGTGGGCGTGCCTCACGGTGAAGTCGAGCCGGCCGGCAGGGTGTTCGATCGAAAAGTCGCAGATGATGTGTGTCTTGAATTGATGACGAGGTCGAACATTTCCGATTGGAAACGGAATGTGGCCTATCTGGCCGTCCTGGCGTTTGGCCCGTCATCCTGGCGACAAGTCTGACGGGTGGGCAGAGACGCGTGTCAGCCTTGATCTGATCCTACCGGGGTGCGAGCCCTCAGGCGGAAACAATTTCCATGGTATGGGGGGACAAGCGGGAGGCGAGTCCCGGCTGTGGTTGGCGGGGCGGCTAGCGAGCGATATGCCTGGAACAGGCGAGGCACGGACCACTTATTTGATGAACGGCTGCCCGGACTGTTGCCACTCGTCGAGGCTCATGACGACGGCGGTGGTCTTCGTGAATCCCAATTCCGCGAGAGATTGTGCCGCGAGAGACGCGCGGTTGCCGCTTTGACACTGGAGGTAGAGTGGCTTCGCCATCTGTGGGGCGGCGGGTGACCCGACATGTTTCCAGATCTGAAACTCGAGGACCCCACGAGGAATATTCACCGCGCCGGGCACGTGACCCGCAGCAAATTCATGCGGCTCGCGCACATCGATGATGATTGCCTCGCCGGGACTGTCCACCACCTTCCGATAGTCTTCCATCCCGATCGTTGTGACGTGTTGCTGCGCGGCTTGAATTTTCTGCAGGACGGCCGGTGGGAGGGTTTGGGCGAAGGTGCCGGATGAAATTGGGCACAGGACACCGGCAAGGGCGATCAGAGAGAATACGATCAGTCGATGCATAGGGTGATCCTTTTCATTGGCAGCAAGCGGACGTGGTGAATAGTCTTGAGTGTTGACAGCAGGATTACTCTACGCCACTCGTGAGCGAGGCTCAAGCGCGGCGGGGAGTGCGAGACGCGTTGTGGTCGGGATAGAGACAGCCAGAAAAGGATGGGATGATGGGAGTATCATGATGTGCATCATGGTAGGTGCGTTGAGCGCTCATTTGTGGGAGAGGGAGCCGTGTAGGTGATTCACCAGAAGGAGTCTGTCTTCATGACGTGACGGAATCACACGAGAATCGTTCCGATGAGGAGCAACTGTATGAAGATAGTCACCGTCTTTATCTTACAGCAGCAAGAATGTGTGTTGGGCTGCTCTTGCGATAGTCGCGTGAGGACGGAGACGGATTGCGTGCACGGGCTTCGTTTTCGCACGGTACGTACTGAGCGAAACCGCTCGGCCCCAGTACGAACGCGTGGTGTCAGTCGGTAGAGAGGCTGAATTTTCGCGGGCCACCACTGTGAGCGGGTACGCATTTCGTGAGTGAGCTGGTGGCATGGGATGTGCTGACTCTCAGGTCACACCGAGGGGCACCCACAGCAAGATCATATGCTGGTGATGTGGATCGCCAATGTCGAAACAAAGTTTTGCAGAGGGAAGGGTCATGAAAATTCTGGTGTTCTGTGTGTGTATGAGTCTCGTGTTGCCGGTGGTGAGTGACGCGCGCTGTCGAACGGTGGGGGAGAGTGCCAGCTTGGGAAGTGAATACGGGACGTTCCCGCTCTATCCGGCGGAACGCCTCGTTGCGGCCGGGCAGAAGCGTGACAGTGTCGCGATGCAGTGGGCCGGGTATGGTATTGGGCTGCCACTGTTTGTCGTGGCGATGCCGTTTGCGATGGTCGGTGCGGTTGCCGGTGCCGTCGCACATCCGTGGACGACGTGTGAGGAGATCGAGGGGCGTCGCGAGTCGCCAGAAGATCGCCTCTCATGGGTGAAGATGTAAATTCGCGTGATCGCTACCTCGTATGGAGGCGAGTCGTGTTCCTACCGGGGATGGCTGTCCCGCCCGTGGTTCTCGACTGGCTACGGAATCTTGCCGGTGGCAGGCCGAACTCTCGTTTGAACGCACGATTGAAAGAGGGTTCGGATTCATAGCCGACCTCTCCCGCCACTTCAGCGACGCTCTTGGATGTCGACGCAAGCTGCTGAGCCGCCAATTGCAGCCGCCAACGCGTGAGGTATCCGATGGGGGTATCGGACAAGTAGTGTCGAAAGCGCTCGGCGAGCACGGAGCGGGACAGTCCCACCTCGACGGCCAGCGTGGCGATCGTCCAGGGTCTGGCCGGATCTCGATGCAGGCATGCCAGGGCTTTGCCTACGGCCGGGTCACGCAACCCGGCCAGCCAGCCGCTCTGGGTGGCGGGCAGTTGTGCCACATATCGCCGCAATGCTTCAACGAACAACACCTCGGATAGTTTCGCGAGCACCGTCTCCCCGCCGGGGTCTGCTGCCTCGGCTTGTCCCACCGAATAGCGGAGCGAATCCTCCAACCATCGCCCTGACGGTTCGTCGCGAATGTGGAGCTTCATCAGCGCAGGCAGTCCCGCAAGGAACACCTGACTCAGGTGCCGCTCGCACGTCAGGTACCCGCAGATCAACTTTGTCATCTCGCCGCCGCCCCCGTATTGCGAGAGCATCCGGCCCTCGGCCAGCACCTGTTGCAGGTGCGTAGAACTGTCGACCGGTTTCACTGGCGGGCCGTTCCCCATCACATGCGCATCACCGTGAGGAAAAATGACGAGGTCTCCCGCGATCAACGACAGCGGACGCGCCTCACTCTCGATACGAGCATGGCCGCGCCCTTCGGTCAGGAGATGAAAAATGATCACATGCTTCGAAGCAGCGGAGAGATACGAAGCCATTGTGTCCGCATCCGGTTCGCGCATACACCAGGGCGCGGAGAATTCTCCGTGGAAAAACACGGCGCCGTCGAGCTTTACGGCCTTCAACACTTCGGACAGGACATCCATGGAATATACGCTCGCCATGGGCCAGGTTTCGGCTAACCGGTTCGGACGCCGGGATAAGGACGAGTCCAGGGTACCATGCTCCTGCTAAGAGAGCCAGACGCGCGGATAAGACGCCCGCGCTGCATCTCGCTAGAGTGGTCCCACGACAGCATGGTGAGTACGCCAACACGACAGAGATCGAGGAGGACATCATGACGACCAGCACGCTGACCACGGAGATGGATGGGTTGAAGCAGACACTTCAACAGATTTGGACGGCAGGAGACTACGACCGTTTTTCACGCTACCTGGAAGGTGGCGCGCGCGAATTCTACGAACGGCTGCCGGTCGCGCCTGGTGCAATGCTGCTCGACGTCGGGTGCGGATCCGGCCAACTGGCGTTGATTGCCGCCAAGGATGGGCTCGAGGTTACGGGTGTAGATATTGCGCCAAACTGGGTGGAGCGGGCGCGAGCGCGGGCGCAGGCCGAGGGGCTACGGGTCAGGTTCGATCAAGGCGATGCGGAGGCGTTGCCCTATGCCGACAAGTCCTTCGATTTGGTGGTGAGCATTCTCGGCGCCATGTTCGCACCACGTCCGGATCTGGTCGCGCAGGAGCTGTTGCGTGTGTGCGTCCCGGGGGGCACGGTGGCGATGGCGAATTGGACGCCCCAGGGTTTCGTTGGGCGGATGTTCAAGATCGTTGCGAAGTTCATCGCACCTTCCGGGATGCCGTCGCCGGTGTTGTGGGGGGAGGAAGCCATGGTCCGCGAACGACTCGGGGCCGGTCTCTCCTCGTTGCACATGGCGAGGCGAGTCTACCGACTCGACTATCCGTTTCCGCCTGCTGAGGTCGTGGACTTCTTCCGCCAATACTATGGTCCGATCAATCGCGCCTTTGCTTCGTTGGACGAATCCGGTCAGGAGCGCTTACGGGCAGAGTTAGAACTGCTTTGGTCCCAACACAACCGGGTGCAGGGCGGGGCCACAGTGGTGGAGGCGGAATACTTGGAAGTCATCGGCACGCGGGCGTAGGACCTTCAGAGCAATCAACCAAGGAGGGGCATCATGTCACAGGCATTGACCAGCGTCGAACGGGAGCAAGCCGTTGGGCTATACGATCTGAGCAATATTAACAAGATGAAAGACCTCGTCACCCTGGCACCGGAAGCGATGACGGCGTTTATCGCGTTCGACAAAGCCGCCCTGGCCGACGGAATCATTCCCAAAAAGTACAAGGAGTTGATCGCACTGGGGGTCGCCTTTACGACGCAGTGCCCCTATTGCATCGATATCCATGCGAACAGTGCGCGGAAAGTGGGTGCGTCAGAACCGGAGCTGGCTGAAACTGTGCTCGTCGCGGCCGCGTTGCGCGCGGGCGGGGCCATCACTCATGGCACCCATGCATTGAAATGAACACGAATGGAGAAGTCTTGGCGGGCGAGGGAGCGTGGAGCTGATGTTCCGGCCGCATGCTCCCTCTGGGGGAAGGGGCTTATCGGATGTCGAAGGAGCATGTCATTGGTGTGCATTTGGCATGACGGTCGGGCCGATATGCTGTGAGAGACGTGAGGTCGACCCTGGCGTCCGATCGGTCAACGCGCTCCTGTACGACCGGGGGTGTGGCGAATTCAGGATCCCGGCGTTGCCTCGATGGTTGAGTGAGTTCCGAACAGCAACACGAATTCAGAGCCGCCGCCTTCCCGTGGTTGCACCCAGGTTCGTCCGCCATGCCGATGTGCAATTTGTTGGACGATGGCCAGTCCCGCGCCGGTGCCGTGCACCTCGCGTCCCACGGCGCGTTGGAACAGGTGGAAAATCCGTTGGGCTTGGTCCGGTTCAACCCCGATCCCGCGGTCCCGCACCGCGAGGCCGACTAGGCGGTCGGTGCCTTCCATGAGGCTATAGGGAGCCAAGTCGATCTCAGGGGCTTGCCCAGGCCGGTGAAATTTCAGCGCGTTCGCAATCAGATTGTAGAGTGCTTGCGTGACCCAGGTCTTGTTGACACGGTACGAAGGAAAGTCGGTGGCGACCTGGATGTGTGCGCCCGTGCGCCGGATGGTCTCATCGAGTTGAGTCAAGGCCGCTCTGACCAGATCTTGACCGCGGACCACCTCATAGGGCATCTCCATGCGTTGTGCCCTCGACAGCACGAGCAGATCCTCCATGAGTCGATCCATCCGCTCCGCGGCTCGAATCACGCGGTCGAGGTAATCGATGCCCTTCATATCCAGGCGGTCGCCGTATCGTTCGCGCACCAAGTGCGAGAAGTTCGAGATGGATCGCAAGGGCTCTCGCAGATCGTGCGAGCTGACGTACAGGAGGGTTTCCAAATCGCGATTGCGCTGCTGGAGCTCGGCCGTGCGCTCCTGCACGCGGTGCTCCAATTCTTCATGGGACCGTCGCAATGCCTGCGCCGCCTGCTCACGATCCGTGACGTCGCGCGCGATCGCGTAGAGGATCCCGTCCGGATGCGGCGAAGATTTCCACGACAGCAGCCGCCAGGAGCCATTCTGGTGTTGATAGCGGTTCTGAAACTCCAGGACCGGTTCACCCCTGCCGATCTGGCGTTCGACCTCAAGCAGTGTACTGGCTCGATCATCGGGATGCACGAAGTCGAGGAAAGGCCGGCCCATCAGTTCCTCGAGGCTCCAGCCTAACGTGCGGGTGAAGGCCGGGCTCAGCCGGATGAAATAGCCTTCGGCATTGGCGATGCAGAGCATGTCCAACGAGAGGTCGAAGAAGCGGTCGATGTCCGTTTCCGCCTGCCGGCGCGTAATCGATTCGCTGTCGAGTTTGCGACGGAGCAACTGCACATGTGGATTGTCAGACGGGGAAGGTGAGGAACTCGTCGTCATGGGAGAATCTTAGTAAAAATATCACGGTCGTTCAAGGCTGCTGGGCGTATCCAATTCCTTCCCGGTCTTGACTTCGTTCAGGCATCGCCTATACTCCGGTCGCAACGACGGGTCATGGCTGTTGGTATCCACAGTGGAGGACTGCGATGCGGAGAACAGGAGCTGGTTTCGCCGGTGTATTGATGCTCACGATGGCCATGAGTGCTATGCCGGATGCGGGACGCGCCGATTGTGTGGATGGTGTGCGCAACGCTACACCGGAAGAAGTGGCGTTTGCGGCCAAAGCGGAGGCGGCCCTGGCGGCGGCTTTGCCGGCACCCATTCCGAACAGCGAGCGGCGTGGCGGACCCTATGATTTCGCCCGGCAGCCGCGGCTCTCATTCTGTAAAGGCGATCAGGTGGGTGCGTTTGTCCCGAGTGCGGGTGGCGGGTATGTGTACAAGTTCCCCAAGGCGGAGGCCGAGCGCCTGTATGTCGAACGCAAGGCGGTGGAGAAGCAGATTGAAGAGGCGGAGAAATTGCCGCCGGACAAGGATGCTGAACATCAGCAGGTACTCGCGCAGATGAAAGCCGCCTACAACGCGGCCCCACGTCGCAGTCGGAAAGATCCTCCCTTCACGCCCGAGCAGCAAGCGCAGGTGGATCGTGCAATGGCCGAAGGAAATACACACGCAGATGCGGCGAAGAAGCTGGTCAGCGACCATGTCGCATCAGTGAAATCCCAAACCGACCAGCTACGCGCCCAAGCCAAGCGGTTGGAGTCCTATCCGCAGGAGTTTGCCGTACGCTTCGCGATAAACATGGAGCGCTTCCCGGAGTCCGTTCCGATGTTGGCGACATTCGGTGTGCCGAGTGCCCGCCGTAGCGGAGGCCTCGCCGTGCATAACGTTGTGATGGCAGTCGAGGGACCGGAAGGAGCGGCGCGTCAAGCCCTGTTCGATGCGGTGGACAAGGTCTACCTCCAGGGCCTCGTCGGTCAGCCGTTGCCCGAGGTCGAGGCATCGAAAGCACGGGCCGAGCGAAATAGTCAGGTTGCGCCTGCAGGGAAATAGACGTCGAATGGAAAAATCCTTGGTGCTCTCCCGGTCCCGGACTACACTGTGACCATGGAGACACAGCACCAGAGAGGCAGGGGAACCGGCGTCGGCATCTTCGCCGGGTTTCTTGTCGGTTTCCTCTGGTTTTTTCTCAGCTTCGCAGCCATGTTCAATGGCGTGTTTGTCTTCCTATTGCTGCTGGTTCCCGCCTACGCTCTCTCGGGAGCGCTTCTCGTGTGGATCTTCCGGCTTCCACCGTTTCATGCAGCCATGTCCCTCGTGGCTCCGGCGTTACCCTGGGTGGCCTGGTTGTGGCCCGCGACCATCTCGAGCTCCGGTTGGCTGAAGTCCCTCGCCTGGCCCGTTCTTGTAGGCACGGCCTTTGGGATGAGTCTACTCGGTGCCCAACGCGTAGCGGCCAGGCATCGACGCAAGCCGACTCAGCCCGATTCGGCTCTTGCCTAGCTGCTCATCGCTGCCTCGCCACCCATTCATCCCTACCGGGCTTCTGTCATGTGGTGAAGATCTGCAAGTGGGTACCCCCCGACAATCAGGCGTTTTCTTTTTCCATGGACGCAATGAAGCTATCTGCTTCGCTGATGGAGGCGTTGAGATCCTTGATCAGCGCGTCGATGTTTCCTTCCACTGTAGTCAATTCACTCTTGAGCGAAGCGATGGCCTGCGCATTCAGGTTATGCTTCAGAAACAAGACATGGTCTTTGAGCTTGGCCAAAACCGGGTCCATCTTCGCCTCCGCGCGTTTCATGGCCTTGATCAACTGCGCATACTGGGCTCGCGTCTGCGTAAGCTGCTTCTGGCTTTTCTGACGCAGCGACGCGTTGGAATATTGCTTTAATTCGCCTTCCCACTCTGCAAAGAGCGCCTCCGACACATCTTCTACTGAAGCGATGCGGGTACGTACGGCTTGCGCGCGCTTCTCGCTCTGTTGATACTCGTCATTCAACACATCGTACTTATCCTGCAACTCGCCGCCCTGGACGTTCAACGTTTTGGTAAAGCGATCGAGCGCCGACTTGAATTGTTCTTTGGCGTCCTGCTGGGCGTCCCGCGCTTTTTTGACATCACTGACCATCAGGTCGCGTTTGTGATAGCCGAGTTTTTCCATCGTTTCATAATAGGCGGTCTGACAGCCTGAACCGGTGAGGCCCGCGAGGACGAGTCCCCAAGTCAGGACGAAAGGAGCGAGTCTGCGAATGCCGACAGGATACCGAACGTTCATCATGTCATCCTTCTCCAGGCGATGCATTCCGGCCTCATGTCCGGCCTCATGCTGAGTGCCACCGCCGATCGTGGTGAGTCCGTTTGAAGAATATCCGCCAGGCTGATTGCCTGCCACCGTCACTGTAACAGACCGATCCTGCTTCTTCCATTGTTCTTGTGCCCCGCAGAGGCCTTGTCTGGACAGTGTGTGTAGATCCTGGCATGCTCCGCAGGACGAAAGATGAGCCCATCTCCCACGCGAGCGGGAACCAATCCCTTTGGAAAAGGAGTCAGGAGCATGCCGACCAATACCGTCCGACTTCACCGTGTGCTTCGCGCGACGCCGGAACGAATTTATCGGGCGTTCCTCGATGCAGATGCGATGGCGAAGTGGCTGCCGCCGAACGGGTTCACCGGGAAAGTGCATCACATGGATGCCAAGGTGAATGGCACCTTCAAAATGTCGTTCACGAATTTCACCACAGGAAAGAGCCATTCATTTGGCGGGACATACTTAGAGCTCACGCCGTACGAGCGGATCCGCTACACGGACGTGTTCGACGATCCGAACCTGCCGGGGGAGATGCATGTGACCGTTACCTTGAAACAGGTGTCGTGCGGGACCGAGATGACCGCCGTGCAAGAGGGGATCCCCGAGGTAATTCCCGCGGAAGCCTGCTACCTCGGCTGGCAGGAATCGCTGACCCTGCTGACGAAACTCGTCGAGGCGGAGATTCCCGACTAGACATCACGCGTCCGGCGGAAGGTCGTCCGACGGCACGTCGCGTATCTGAATTGAATCGACTCGTTGCTGCGCCAGCACGTCTGAGATAATGACGACCTTGTCTCCGGCCCGGAACTGCTCACGATCCTTGAGGATGCGGAATGCCGTTTGGAGCGTTTTTTCCGGGTCTGAACTGAAATCGATTTTAAACGGATAGACCCCGCGGTTCAGCAACATGGTCCTCCGGGGTTGGCTCATGTTGGTAAAGGCATAGATGTTGGTGGCGAAGGGGCGACAATTCGCCACGAGGTCAGCCATGATCCCGCGTCTGGTAATCACGACGATGCCCTTGGCCTTGACCCCTTCCGCAAGTTGCACGGCCGCTGCCGCCAGCTGCTGTTTATTGCCTGCATCACGCAAGTGTTTCGCAAATTGGAGTCCCGGTATCGTTTCAGATTTGAGCGCAATCCTGCGAAGATATTCGACGCACTTGACCGGATATTTGCCCACCGTGGTTTCGCCGGACAGCATGACGGCATCAGCTTCTTCGTAGATTGCGTTGGCCACATCGGTGACCTCGGCGCGGGTGGGGTGTGGATGGTGGATCATGGATTCGAGCAAATGTGTCGCCACGATCACGCGTTTACCGTACTCGGCGCAGAGTCGGACGATCGTGCGTTGGACGTTTGGGAGATCCTCGAGATTGATTTCTACGCCCAAATCTCCACGCGCCACCATGATGCCGTCCGATTCTTTGATGATGGATTCCAGGTTACGGACCCCTTCCTGATCTTCGATCTTGGCGACGATCTTGACCCGTCCGACCTTGTCGCCCATGAGCGCCTTTAGTTGCTCGATGTCTCCGGCCTCCCGGACGAACGAAAGCGCGATGAAGTCCACATCCCGCTCCAGGCCGAACAGGATATCCTTCGTATCCTTGGGCGTGATGGCCGGAAGATTGACGCGCACGCCGGGGAGATTCACGTGGCGTTTGCTTTTCAACAGCCCGCCGTCCAGGACGCGGCATCGCATGTGGCGTTCATGCTTCTCCAGCACCTCGAAATTAATCAACCCGTTGTCCACGGTGATCCGGTCGCCCACGTTGACCGCTTCGAGAAGGTCGGCATAATTGATGTGGATCGAGCTTTCCTCGACGTTCAAGGGTCCGCGCGTCGTGACGGAGACGATCTCCCCTTGTCGCAGGTTCAAGTCGTTGGAGAGATCCCCGGTGCGGATCTCCGGACCTTGTGTGTCCAGGAGAATGGGGATGGGGAACTTCACCTTCCGATTCAGGGTCTTGATGTGCTGGATGACCTTGGCGTGGGATTCGTGGTCGCCGTGAGACATGTTCAGGCGGGCGATGCTCATGCCGGCGTCGTAGAGTTTCTGCAGCATCTCGTAGGATTCTGTCGCCGGGCCGATGGTGCAGATGATGCGAGTCTTTTGCATGCAGTGCTCCGCGTGAGGTGAAGACACATAACCAACGCCGTCGATTCGAGGGCGATCAGTCAGGCGACGGCGACGTGATACTAGAAGAAGCGGGCTAACCGGGTCCATTCTACTTTTTCTCGCGAGACTCGTCCACGATTGCTGTCGCGACACGATACCATGGCGTACCCGGTGGATAGGCGCTGACGTCTTCTCGGAAGCGTTGACGGTTCACCATTTGGCCCCAAAGGCGTGCTTGATCCACCGGACGACTCTGGTATATGCTCCGCCTTCGTGAATTGTTTGCCCATGTGACGAATCGAACATGACCATCAATCGGCAGGGCATCGGCATTAGCATGGCGGCGGCGATGATGATCGCCAGCTCCGCCTGAGCCTGCCTGCCACCGAACGTCGTGCTGATGCAGCAGAGGCCCCTGGCGGATTCAACCCCACCAGGGGTTTTTTATTGTTGAATCAGGTTGAGCCAGCGAAAGGACGAACAGACATGGTGACCGCGCAGTCGATTGAGGCCGCGGCCTCGCGTATCCAACCGTCAATCTACGAATCACCACTGGTCCATTCCAGGACCTTGTCGCGGCTCACCGGCAACACGATCTTCCTCAAGCTCGAAAATCTTCAAATGACGGGGTCGTTCAAGGAGCGGGGGGCCCTCAACCGGATTCTCATGATGACCGATGAGGAGCGCCGCCGCGGCGTCATTGCGGCTTCGGCCGGCAACCACGCGCAGGGCGTGGCCTACCATGCGACCCAACGGAATATTCCTGTCCAGATCTGGATGCCGCGGTCAACGCCGTTGGTCAAACTCTCAGCCACGCGCAACCATGGAGCGGACGTTGTACTCCACGGCGAGAATTATGACGAGGCCTGCCAGGCGGCGATGGAGCGCAGTCAGGAGCGGCACGCAACCTTCATTCATCCCTTCGATGACGATGAAGTGATCGCCGGGCAAGGGACGCTCGGCTTAGAACTGCTGCGGCAGAATCCGACCTTGGAGGTGATCGTCGTGCCGGTAGGCGGCGGAGGGCTGATCGGGGGCGTGAGCTGCGCGATAAAGGAACGGGCGAGCCAGGTGGAAGTGGTGGGTGTGCAAACCGCCCGTCTGCCGTCAATGAGCGCGGCGCTGGGGAGCGGCGCTCCGGTCGAACTGCCGGCCGGCCCGACTTTGGCTGATGGGATCGCCGTGAGAAAAGCCGGCTCCCGGACGCTCCCGTTGGTGCAACGGTACGTTGATCAGATCCACAGCGTCGACGAAGACGAGATCGCGGCGGCGATCCTGACGCTGCTCGAAGGAGAGAAGACCGTGGCGGAGGGAGCAGGGGCCGTGGCGCTGGCGGCATTACTGCAAGGCAAGACGGGGCATCGTGGAAAAAACATCGCCGTGCTCGTATCGGGCGGGAATCTGGATGTGAATCTGCTGGCGCGCATCATCGAGCGGGGAATGGTCAGGGATGGAAGGCGGTTGCGGCTGCGCGTGCGGCTGCCGGACTATCCCGGCTCGCTCGAAGGATTGACCGCGGTGATCGCCAAAGCCAGCGCCAACATCGTGGAGACGTCGTACAACCGCGCCCACTATGGCGTCGGCCTGAACGAGGCGGCGTTGGACGTGACCATGGAAACGCGGGGTCGTGAGCATGCGTCGGAATTGCTGGCGGCGCTGAGCGGGTCCCGTTACGAGTTCAGCGTGATCGAGTAGCCGTTGCAGATGGCTTGCGGGCTCGCCTATTGCTCGATCCCCGCACGCCTGGCGCCGAGCGCCTCCTACCGAGCAATCGCTTGCGGTTGCCGGGCTTCGGCGAGCTGAACATTGACGTGGACCACTCCGTCATTCAAGTTTCGATAGGGATAGCGATCCGTGATCAGCGGCAGGTTATCAGCCACATCCTGGGTTGTGACAACCGAGAGCGCCGGCACATACCGCCCTGAAGGCACCTTGACCCCGATGATTTTGGCTCCCGGTTCGACCACGACACGATTGCCCAACTCCGCGCGAAAGACCAGCGCCTGCATCCCGACAAAGGTGTCATTGCCGACCTTGGCCGGCCCATGGACCTGCGATTGGTGAGCCAGCGACACGCGGTCTCCGATGTATACCGAATAGGGCTTGCCGTCCACCTCGACCTCGTTCTCCGGAAGTTCGTGGTCGCCTTCGAAGGTCTCCAGGCCATGAACCACGACTCCGTCCTGCACATTGCTATCGTTGCCGATATGGATGTGCCGCCCTTCATCACCACGGACCGACGCGGCGGGCGCGACGAACACGCGATCTCCGAGCGTCACCGAGCCGATGACGATGCCGAGGGGATGAATCCTGGTGTGATTCCCGATGACCGGCGCTTCGACGTCCGGCATGAACGTGGTCTTCACGCTGGGGCCGACATAGCCGGTGAGGATGAAGCCGAGCAGGATGAGATTAAGGGAGAGGGACAGTTTCAGGTAACGGTACATAGGTCCAGCTCTTTCCTGTGACAATGTTGTGATGCGGTGGTCTGCCTAAGGAGGGGTATGCAGGTTGTCCATAGGGAGAGTGTAGGCGTTGGGTCCTGAATTCACAAGAAAATGAAGTAGACATGAAAGAGAAGGGAGGCTGCAGCTTCTGCGATGACCGGTCCGCTCGGGCAGCTACAGCACGCCTCGTTCGATCTCGTGGAGATAGAGAAACTCGGGGGCTTTCACGCCGGCCTGTTTCCGGATTTCCACCAATTCGGGCGACTCGAAGAACCGACGCGCCTGCTCCAGGGACGACCACTCGGAGAAATGCACGATCGAGTTTGCGTCCCGGTCATGCCGGAGAAGTTGGTACCTGATCTCACCTGCGTGTTTTCTGATGTCGGCAGCCCTGTCGAACACGACTTTCCAGGCCGGGTAGGCCTCGACCTCATGAATGATCAACACGTGTGGCATCTGACATCCTGTAGTTCAGTGTCGTTGGGGCGCAGGTGGGTGCGGGGAGGGAATGAAACATACGTATCGCCCAGACCTGTCATCGGTTCTCGTCCTGGCGAATCCGCATGGGAGCGGTGACGGCCTGTTGCGTCAGATGGCCATGTTGCGGGGCGAGTTGCGAGAAAGTGGCCTCGTGGGCGTCCTGCACGGAAAAGCGATATTCTTTTCCCTTGGTGAATTGCGCTGGAACTTCAACGAGCACTTGCCCGACGTAGACCACGCGACCCGATTGGCTCTCGAAGACGAGATTGAGGTCTCCCCCGGTGCCGGATAAACCGGTCCGATAAAATCTTTTCATCAGATACTGCCCTGGCCGAAGCCGGGCGAGGAATGGGCGTTCCTGCCCGGCTCTGGCTTCCAATTGGTACCGAGAGACATAGGGGCTTTCTCCATTCGGGTCCCTCGGCTGCGTTTGCACGACATCGAACTCATACATCGAGGCCTGGTCGCTGGTCGCTCTTCCGCCGGCGGAGGTTTCCTGCGTGGACCTCACCAGCACGGAACCGATCACGATACCCCATTCGGGAGCAGGCGCTGCAATCCGTTCGTTAGACATGTCGAGAGACGAGGCGCAGGCGGCGAGGCTCAAGGCCAGAGGCGCTAGTATGGTAGAAAGAACAGGCCTCTGCAAAGTTGCGTGGTCAACAAATCTCATGCTTCGCACTATCTCTGGTTGAGCGGCCTCAGTCAAGAGATGGGAAGCGTCCAGCCATCAGGTTTCGCGCTCGAAGGCCTGTCGGATCGCCGCCAGATTGGGTTTCGACATGGTCAAGATCGCCTCCATCACGCGTTCTGCCCTGGCGGGATCCTTCTCCCGTAGCATGTCGTTCCAGTCCGGCGACACGATTTGCCAGGAGAGGCCGAACTTATCCTTCAGCCAGCCGCAGGGGCCTTCCTCTCCGCCGTCCGACAACTTAGCCCACATCTCGTCGATGTCGGCCTGGTTCCGGCACTTCACCATCATCGAAATAGCTTCGGAGAACCTGAAGAGCGGACCGCCGTTGAGCGCGACGAATTCCTGGCCATCCAACTCAGATGACCGATTACATCGCGTAGACCTGTCCGCTATAATGCGCCCGAACTTTTAGAGGAGGCCTGTTATGGCATTTAATCAGGTCGGAGATTTCTGGTTGGCGCCCGGTGAATCCACCCGTATCCATCTCGCCCTTGGGGGCCTGGTCAATGAAGCGGAGTGGGGAGGGTTCGATTTCGGCGCTCAATGGATCATGGCCGACGGCGTCGGGATCAACCCGGTGCGGCTCATGGTCAGCGAGCATACCAAGGAAAAGAAGCCCATTCGCCTGCATCCCGGTTCACCGAGTCCGATCGTCTATTCGGTCACGGTGACCAACATCGGCGAGGAGTTGGCCCATTTTACGATTCAGGGCGGCGGGAACGTGTAAACGTTTCGAAGGAGGGTGCACGTGAAAGCGAAGCGGACCATGCATGTGCTGACAGATAAAAAGGGCGCGATCGTGGGAGGCGGCTTGCTCACTCCCGGCAAGGATCACAAGGGCAAACCGGTGCACATCCGGATCGAGCCGATGAAAGGGCAGTCGTTGAAAGAAGTTACCGTGCCGGCCGAACTCGCGCGTTTGGAAGGAGCGGACTTCTTCAGCCGGTTGATGTGCGAGTTTCATCTGCCACGCGGCAAGAAGGAACTGGTACGGAAAGCCACCAAACGGTAATCCGGTGGTACTCGGCGCCAGTTCGGAGAGCTATTGAGCGACCCTGGCGTTAGGCCGAGGTCCCGCCATTCTTTGCCACAAAGGCTCCTACCTTCGCGATCAATATCGAAAGCACGGTAATCATACCGAACCTCACGATTCCGAGCGGCAAGAGGTTGCCGGGACCTTGTGTCCGCAGCATGCAGGTCATGTGTCCGGCGAGGGGCGCAGCTCCCCAACATCAGGGTGTGTTGGGTTCAGGGTGCCCAAGAACGGTGGACAGTGCACAGACCACCGCAAGGCCGAGAGGCCAATACAGATCGGAATGCAGAGCCTCGCGTCTATAAGAAACTCCCCAAAGGAGGACTCCACACGACGATCCCACCGGTCACCGCTGCCACATAGAGCCAGATATCACGCCTTATCGAGCGCCCCCTTGCCGAATATGAGCGAATGGCTCGATCCAGTCTCGTCGTCAGGCTCGCGGTCTTGCCGGATCGCTATAAGCATAGTGCGCCATTTGACGTTCAGGCCATCGATGTTGGGCAGCTGAACGAAGCACGGCAGCGAAGGTACTGAAGGTAATAGCCGCCAGCTCGACAGACTCAATGGGCGCACAGAGCGACCCGTGCGAGTTCGCTCAAAGTTCATGCGGCGGCGTCGCAATATCGAACAATTGTGCAACGCGTAGGCAGGCATACGGATTGCTCAGAAGCTGGTCGTAGACGACTTGCTTTCCGGTATATGCTGCGTATGTCTCATCAACGTCGACCATTTCCCATGCTCCCTTGCATCGTTGTACTGGTTGTGATCGTTCCTGGGCTCTCGTTCTGTCTTCTCGGCCTCTTGGAGTTGATGCTCGAAAGGGAGCATGCCAGGCAGTGGACGGAACTCTCGATGCAGTTCAAGCCATTCTATTGGTGGCATTTTGTGACTCATGATGGGCGAGACCTCGGGTATGAGCATAAGGGGCCGCTACAACTCGCACTACACCCGTTTGCGATTTACGCCAATTTGCCAAATCAGCATTCCGATCATTTTTCAACCGATGCACACGGTTTTCGAATCAGTGGAGGTGATCGATCACTCGATACGCCTGCGCGAGTGGTCTTGGTGGGAGGGTCCACGGCGTTCGGGACGGGCCTCGAGAGCGATAGAGAGACGGTCGCGTCTCAGCTTGCACAACGCCTGAACGTGGAGGTCATCAATGCCGCCGTGATCGGCCATGGCTCAGGACAAGAACTCACCTATCTGCTGACCGAGTTAGTGGATTTACACCCTGACGTGGTCATCGCATTGGATGGGTGGAATGACTATTACAAGCACCTTGAGGTTCGTGATCCGCATCTGCTCGGGATGAACGGGTTCGATGAGATCGAGGACCAGTTGGTTGCCTCGGCACAGCTCAGTGACTCCGCGCTGCTCACTCGTCTCTACGCCCTTCCCCGTATAGTGTTCCCGCGACTTGTCACTCGCGTACGACACTCGCGAATCGGACTCTGGATGGGGTGGTTCACGCGAGAGGAGATACCGCCGCAGCCGCTGGATCTGGCCGCAAGCCGTTATGCCGACAATCTCATCAAGATGCATAAACTTGGAGGCGCATTTGACTTTCAATTTCTTGCGGTCATGCAGCCGGACGTGGATCGCGGGGCAGACTATCAACGGTTCCGTGCGAGGGCCGAGTCTCTGTTGGCTCGTGAAGGCGTGAGGGTTTTGAACCTGGGGGAGCGTCAGGAATTTCTTCCCTCCATGTTCCTCGATACGATGCACCTTGACGGAGCCGGACACGGTCTTATGGCAGACCTCATTGCTCGAACGATTCGACACGAACATCTGTTGGCCAGCGCGCAGGGGACAATCGTCCCGGAAGTCATCCGGTGATCGACTCGTGTGAAAGCGATCCCTCAAGAGGCAGGTGCGCGTGATCAACGATCGTCAGGCAGTGTGAAGTTGCGCCATCCGTCTGGTTTTGGGAAGGGGCGGCCATAGGCGCTGAGAGAATATGCTCGTGGCCTGATGGGGCGAAGTTGGCTTGATACACATCCGGTTGCCCCGGTCATGCGTTGAAGGAGTCCTGCAACATTCGATGCGATGTCTCGGTTGAACCAAGCCGCAATACCTGCCGAACTCGCGCGAATGGAATCCGTTCCGCTCACTCGCGTACCCGTTCGGGCCTGAGGGCGGGACGTCCCCGCTGCAGGAGGAACCAGCCGTAGCACAGGAACAGCACCGTGAAGTTTGGGATGAGGATGGCCGACTGGTTCCATTGCCACCCGTCGAATTTCCAATCAAAAAGCGGCCAGAGAAACGGCGTCGGGAAGAAAGCAAAGGAATGGGTGGGAATGTCGACCAACACGTGCAAGCCCCAGGCGCCGAGCTCCCAGACCGGCTTCTTTGTGAGAGCCCAGAGCAGGGCAAAGACGGCAAGAAACAGCACGAAACTATGGGTGACATTGTAGAGATGATGCACATAGGGCGGGATGGTGGATTCCGGCGGTGTCCCATGGCTGAAATCCGGCTGCGGCGACAGCCCCAGCGCGGCGGCGACCCACAGGATGCCGAACGAGAACAGATCCGGCGCCAGACCGATTGCGAAGGCCAGCCAAAAGCTCGCGCGACTCTTCCGCCCGAAAGCCAACGCGCCCCATAGGCCGTGAGATACGATATCCATGCTTCGCCGCTCCTTACCGGATTAGCCGCGCACTCATTATAATGGGAGCTGTGACGATGAGGCCACTTCGCGATGGTTCTAACGCCGAAACGGGCGGCAGCGGCGAAATGTTCTCACGATCGTGGCCGCTCCCATCAGCGGCGCCATACCGCGAACGACTCAGACGAATCGGCTGCGTTCTTCGGCAGTGGGGACCCGGCAAGATGGGGCCTTGCCCATAAGTCGGTAGCGGTGGCGCGCCACATAGTTGTACATCACGTCGCGCAGGGGGCGGGGTATCAGGCAGAATAGCGAGAGCAACGGCCAGCCGCCGGAAAGTTGTCGGACGATTCTCAAGGCCGCGGTGGATTTGGTAAACACGCGGCCGCGTTCCAGCAGAACAAACGTCTCGAAATCCCGGGCGGGCAATTCGAGCAGCTTCAGCAACTCCTGGCCCTTATCGGATTGCAGGGTGGCGAAGTGAAAGCGGCCTCGGTCGCGAGCCATCGTGAAATTGATCCAGGCATTGCACCAGTTGCAGATGCCGTCGAAGACAATCACCCGCTCCAGCCCCGCCCATTCATGTGTCGTGGGATCGATTCTCAGGCTCATGCGCATCATTGTACCCGACTGAGCTGCAAAACGGCGGCGGCAGTTCCTGCGGGCTTCCTTGCCCATTTGGGGGTGAGGGCGTGCGTGATGGTTCCGTTCCTGTAGATATCTCTTACGGTACGGACGTCGCCCCGTCGTTGTCTTCCCCAGGAGGACTCGGCTGGAACGGTTTCGATCTGGGCTTTCATCTCTCCGGTCGTTACACGTTCGACACGGCCACGGTAAGATGGGGTTCGCCATCGTTTCCGAACTCCACGACTCCCATTCCCTCAACCGTGTTTGCCATCCATCCAGTCGTGGTTCGTTCCGCGAGCATGTCCGCCGGAGACTTCGGGACACAATTCCGACCAGGCATGTGTCGGCTACTTCCAGGCTTGGATGCAAATCTCCAACACCCCCGCGCATACCGTTCGCTCATATTTGTTCAAGCTCTGAGAGCGGTGCCACAGCGTGGAGTGCTTTCACCGGTTCCAGTGCGACTCTCATCTGGCATGCGGGAGGAAAAACCTGATGCGGAAGGCGAGGAAGTAGGCGCGGCGATACTCAGTGGACAGCGGCGGCCTTGACGAGATGCCAGAGATTCTCGGCGAGCCACCGTGAATCTTTAAAGAGGTGTGCCAGTTCAGAGGTCACGATGAAAAATGCGGGATAGAACAGGTGCGGGCTGGAGTGGCTCCACTTCAGGATGTCGTCGAGTAATGGTCGGCTCAGGCCGCGGCATTTCCAGGTTATGATCACGGCGGTCACGCCCAGCAGCGCTCCCGATAGAATATCGGTCGGAAAGTGGAGGCCGAGATAGACGCGCGGCAAGGAGACCAGCACGGCCGCGTGAAGAAACCCGAACAGACCGATCATCGGAGAGACCAGCCACAGGCCGGTTGCAAGGGCGAAAAAGAGGGACGCATGGTCGCTCGGGAACGAACTCCACCCTGCTAGGAAGTCGGCCGGCATGGAATAGGGAAGGGTGAACTGCAGGGTGGCAGTGTGAATCGGTCTGGATCGATAGGGCAGGGTGAGTTGAAGCAAGCGGGCGACTGCCACTGCGGACAGGGCGCCCACGATGGTGAGTAAGACCGTTCGTCGATCCTCCTCCTGTCTGGGACCACGAAACCAGGCCCACCAGAGCAGCGGCAGGCAGAGATACCCTTTCAACAGGTCGCTGTCGCTGATCGTCATGATCAGACTATCGACCGTCCAGGAATGCTGGGCGAACTGATTGAAGAAGCCGAGTATGGTCTGATCGAGACTATTCATCCGCACATGATACCAATCAGAGCCCTATTGCCAAAGAAAAAGTACGTAATCAGGATAGACCAGGGGGCGGAGTTCTTCGCCCGGGAGCGATAACATACGCGAGAGGGAGTGCGGTTGTAAATGTTTAAAGGTAAGGTCGTAGAGATTTACACGGTTATCGGGACGGGAGTTAGGCCGGTGTTCGGAGGGCGAACCGTTCCTAGTCCCAGCCGCATCCAAGGTCAGTCGTGGAGATGGCTGTCTCGTATGTGAGTGTTCAGCATGGTCTGTTCGATGCTGCGGGGTGAGGTATCCAGCGCCGTATAGGCATGCAGGCTGATGTCATACCCGAATCAGCTTCGGTAGACTGGCTTCAGATAGATCGTTCTGATGTGCGCCATGTCCTTGACGCTACAGATTACCGCCAAATCGACGCGCTGACTCACGGACGAAGAGCAGTAGCCATTTTCCAGATCTCGATAGAGATCGTACTCATTCAATCCCACCAGTTCGTTTTCGCCCTTGTTCAGAAACGTGCCGATGTAGCGGGCGTGTATCGAGTGGCGCCGTGTATCGATCAATCGGCGTGGCGCCTCAGCGTGACAGCATGCCTTTCCTGGCTGTGATGATTTCATCGGCATAGGCTTTCGGACAGAGTGCAGCAATATGCATGGGACACGATTCCTTCCGGTGTGGCACATTTGGAGAATGACACCCATGCTCGCTCGAGACAGTGCGCCAACGCTCACCCGAACGGGCGCGACGCACGACTCCGAGGGTCATCCCTTCTGCTTTCCATCCAGCAGACAACTCACATTCATGTCGCCCATGACATTGATCGCCGTCCGGCAGCGGTCGAGAAACCAATCCACCGTGAGCAGGACGGGAATGAACTGCACGGGCAGGCCGACGGCTGTGAAGACCATGGTCATCGTGACGAGGCCGGCCTCGGGAATGCCGGCAGCGCCGACTGAGGCAATCACGCTCGTGAGGACGACCATGAATTGTTGGTGTATGCTCAGGTCCATCCCGATCATTTGCGCAATAAACAGGGCCGCCATGGCCTCGTAGAGAGCGGTGCCGTCGTTGTTAAAATTCGCTCCGACCAATGCGCCCATGCTGGCGGATTGGTCGCGCAGGCCCACGCGATCTTTCAGGACCGCATAGGTCACCGGCATTGTGGCCGTTGAACTTGCCGTCGAGAAGGCCATGACCAGCGCGTCGCGTCCATCCCGAAGCAGTTCGCGCGGGCGCACCCACGATCCGAAGCGGATGCGGACGAGATAGTAGGTGGCCTGGATCGCGAGCGCGAGCAGCACGCTGAGCACAAAGACGCCGAGCGCCTGGAACTGTGCGAAACCCTCCGTCCCCACAATGCTCGCCACGATGCCGAACACCGCGAGGGGCACCACGGCGATGATCCAGTGCAAAATTTTAATCAGCGACTCCAGCACCAGTTCGACCAGGTGTTCGACCGTACCGAGGGGGCGGTGACGTTCCGTGCGCAGGGCCATGCCGAAGGCCACCGCGACGAAGATGACACCAATCACCTTCCCGTCGTCACCCAGCGGACCCAGCAGGCTTTTCGGCACGTTTTCAATAAATGCCACGAGTGGGTTGACCGTAGCTGTAGTTTCGACGGAAGGTTCTGACGGGGCGAGTCCCGCACCCCGCCCCGGTTGGATTACATTGGCGACGGTCAGCCCGATGGTGATTGCCACCAGCGTATTCATCAATAACAACCGTGGAAGGCGTACGGCTAGTGGTCCGCCGAGATGTGTTGTCATGAACGTGTGCACAATCGCCGCAAGAATCAGCGGCGGCGCCAGCGCGCCGAGAAGGCGAAGTACGAGCTTGCCGGGCACTGCCAGAAAGGCCGCCTGGTTTCCCAATAGAAGCCCGGTTGCGACGCCCAATATCACGCCGATGATGATACGTCCATACAGCGGGAGGTTGTGCCATGCTGCGACCAGGCCCGTGTGCGAAGTTACGACGGCCCTGTGCTCCAACGTGGGATCATCCACGAACTGGTACTCCGATGCGTGGTTCCTCAGGGACATGCGCAATCCGCTAATCGGATTGTGCCCAGATCTAGCCTGCTACGGTGTTGTGGATACTAGCAGATCTGATTCGGCCGGGGCGAAATGAATGGGGGGAGCCGCGATGGATGTCTCACATGTTGAAATATAACAATCGGCCGATGAATGTATGGGCGGGTGAGGCGAATTGATGAGTTGGTGCGCAGAAGGGCTGTTAGGGATGCGAATCAACCAATGCGTGAGTGGCATACCAGTCGTCCCGCGTGAGGGGCAGATCCGTCGCTCCATCCTGCGTTTTAGACAACAAGGTTTGATAGAGGTTGAGCCGGCCTGTGGCAAAACCATGAGCGGCGCTGGCCAGATACAGTCGCCACAGTCGCCAGGTGGACTCATCCATGGTGCGGTTGACGGGCGACAGGTTGCTCTCCAGGCGCTGTCTCCACCGCCGAAGCGTCAACACATAATGTTCCCGCAAACTTTCGATGTCCCTCACCTCAAAGCCGGCGGTCTCCGCCAGCCCGGTTGTTATGGAGATCGGCACCAGCTCGGCGTCCGGGAATACATACGTATTCACAAATGGCCCGAATGCGCAGCGTTCTCCGTGCCGAATCCCAATCCCATGATTCAGAAAGGTCCCGCCGGGTTTCAGTAAATTCCAGATGTGTTGAAAGTAAAGGGGGAGTTGCGACGCTCCTACGTGCTCGATCATGCCGACACTGACGATTTTGTCATAAGTCTCGGGGGTGTCCAGTTGACGATAGTCGCGGAGTTCGACCCGGCATCGATCCGTAAGGCCATGTTGTGTGATCAATGCGGTTGTGAATTCGGCCTGCTTCTCGCTCAACGGGATGCCGCAGGCATCGACACCATAGTGCCGCGCCGCATGCACGATCAGCGCGCCCCAGCCGCATCCCACGTCCAGCAACCGATCACCCCGCCGCAGACGCAACTTCTTGCAAAGATAATCGAGCTTTCGTACCTGCGCGGCATCGAGGTCATCGGTGGAGGAAAAATAGGCGCATGAATACACCATCCGTTGATCCAGCCAGGGGGCATAGAACTCTGCGGGATGATCGTAGTGGTGCGCGATGGCCTGTTTGTCCCGATGTAATGAATGCGAGGGACCAGTGACTCGTGCGGCCAGATCATGTGCCTTTGACGAGTGCTTCGAGGCCGAGCTCAATAATCTGAAGCCCAAGCGCAGCCGGTTTTCCCAGGTCATGGTTTGATGTGAAAGATATTCGGCCAGTGGAATGGCCGCCTCGAGGTCACCTTCGACCTCCAGTTCACCGGAAATGAAGGCTTCGGCCAATGAGAGTTCATCGGCTTGCCAGAGCATGGTTCGCAGGATGGACGGGTTTCGGATAATGAGCGTAAATTTGGAATCTACGCCAGAGTCAGTCTGCCGGATTATGCCATCCCATAGTCGGATCTGAAAGTCGCGCGGGTGATACTGCTCGAGAAGGTCTACGAGCAGGCCATCGGTATCGTGAGTCGTTGAGCCACGCATGTCGCCTCTCGACAATCCTACCGCAGGGAGGTCTCTGGTCTACTGGGCGAAGCCCTAGCGGGAAACGGTGGCGACAGACGCCGTTAGGCATCCCGGGATTTTCGTTTGGCATGCGGATGTGCGACGGCCCAATCATGCATGGCGACCAAAATGGGCTCGAGGGAGCGTCCTCGCGAGGAAAGGCGATATTCCACGCGCGGTGGAATTTCCTTGAAATCCAATCGTTCCACCAGGCCATCGGTTTCCATTTCACGTAACTGTTTCGCCAGCGTGCGGTGCGTGATGCCTTGGAGGTCGCGCTGTAATTGATTAAAGCGTCGCTCGCCCTTCAGCAACCAGTAAATGACCATCACTTTCCAACGACCGGAGATCAGGGCGAGCGTTCGCTCCGTCGGGCATTCGGTGTTTTTTGCCATGTGCAGTATCCCTGCGGACCGTACTTGAAAATCGTACGTACAAGCCTATATTACTCCTCAAGAGAAAATCAAAGATCGAGCGATTGGGATCACCCCGTATCGAGAAGGGAGCAGACATGAAGCAGATTGCAGAAGTCCTGCGTGCTCATGGCAGTCATTGGGTCGGTGACGGGTTCCCCGTCCGGTCGCTGTTTTCGTACCATCATGATAGCGCAGCGATCAGCCCGTTCCTGTTGTTCGATTATGCGGGCCCCCATCAATTCGATCCCACTGATGAGCCGCGTGGCGTCGGGCAGCACCCGCATCGCGGATTTGAAACCGTGACCATCGTCTATGACGGAGAGGTCGCACACCGGGATTCCGCCGGGAATGGCGGGGTCATCGGGCCGGGCGATGTCCAGTGGATGACGGCGGCTCGCGGCATCATTCACGAGGAATTTCACTCACCACACTATACCAAAACGGGCGGTCCGTTCAGGATGGTCCAGCTCTGGGTCAATTTGCCGGCCAAAGACAAAATGAGTCCGGCAGGGTACCAGGGGATCACCGACGCCGATATTCCGGTCGTCTCCTTTACGGGCGGACAGGCCAGGATCATTGCGGGAGAATTTCGCGGTGTTCGTGGACCGGCACGCACGTTCACGCCCGTCAATCTGTGGGATCTGCGTCTCCAGCAAGGCGCTGATCTCACGCTCACCCTGCCGGCAGGGCACAATGCCATGATCGCGGTGCTTACGGGCCAAGTCGTCATCAACGGCACGCAGACCGCCGGCGAGGCGGAAATCGTCCGGTTGGAGCGCGACGGCAGCGATCTGACCATCCACGCCGATCATGACGCGATCCTGCTTGTCTTGACCGGCGAGCCCATCGACGAACCGGTGGTTGGCTATGGCCCGTTCGTCATGAACAGCGCGGCTGAAATTCGGCAGGCCGCCGACGATTTCAACAACGGCCGCTTCGGCAACATGGACTCATCGCAACCGCTTGCCCGGTGAGTCCGACGGTCGAGCCATGGCAGCGTCGCGCGCTGCGCGAAGTCGGGGAGAACCCCAATGCCCCGCAGGTTCGTTCGCCGGAAATCGTTGAGAAATACCTGCGGTAGCGGGCAACACCACGCTCGACTCCCAGCCCGCTTCGGCTCATAGTTGGTGCAGGCGTTTCGGTTCAGCAGCTGTTCTCGGAATGTCTGCACTCAGGGGGATCCTATGCCGCATGCATCCGACACGATTCGCATCGTTATCATCAATGGCAGTGTCCGTCCGGGTAACTATACCAGCATGGCGTCCGCGCTGGTCCTCGATGAATTGAAGAAACACCGACAGGTCACGACCGAGGTCATCGATCCTGCCACGTTACAGCTGCCGCCGCCTGGGACGGATCCGCAATCCGCAGCCGCCACACATCTGCAGCAGAAGGTGGGAGAGGCCACGGGAGTCGTCCTGGCCACACCTGAGTATCATGGCAGCTTCAGCAGCGTGATGAAGCTCGTGATCGAAAATCTTGGCTTTCCGTCCGCCTTGTCGGGAAAACCGGTCGCATTACTGGGCATCGCCGGCGGCACGATCGGCGCCGTGAAATCATTGGAGCATTTGCGCAGCGTCGTCTCGCATGTCGGAGGACTTGTGTTGCCGCTGCCGATTTCGATCGCGAACGTCGGGGAGGTGTTCGACCGAGAAGGTCGTAGTCTTGACCCGGGTGCTGAGCAACTCATCCGCGGGGTCGGCACGAATCTGCTCACCTACATCGAGCAGAATGTCTGTCCCCGGGTGACACTTGAACGGCTACGGAGCGAAGGACAACAGGTGTCGCCGAAGATCATTGCGGTATAGCCGGTTCCAGAATGGTCGAGTGGAATGATGAAACGCAGAGGAGTGTTCAATGGCGCATGATCTCAAAAAAGTCGGTGTGCTGGCCAAAGACCTGCGCGTACAACCCCCGCGCAGTCCACGGGAGAAGCTCGCCGGATATGTCATCTTGGGGCGTAGTGTGGATAAGTGTCGCGCGTTCTTACTGGGCATCAACGGAGAATATAACTACCAGCCTTGCTCGCTAGCCGCGCAGTTCTTCACGTTCACAGGCATCACCGCGGAGCAACTCAAGGAGCTGGTCGCAGCCGGTGCGACCGATGCGGAGGTTGCGGAATGGGTCACCCGGCAACCCGGGCACAAGACTCCCATAGAGATCATCCGCTGGAACAATACACTCCGTGACATGCGGCTCAGCGAGATGGACGACCATGCCCAGGAATATTTGGAGGAGTATATCGAGCTCCACCTGCCTTCCGATAAGCCGGTGTACCGCTGGTTTGATGTCTATGACATCGAAGAGAAGCGACTCTGAGCCGTGCCGGAAGGATGTGATCGAGTACGTCACGTTGGAGGACATCATGACGACGTCCAAGCCATCTACCATGCCGTTGTCTCGGCCGGTCGAGGATCGTGATCATGCCATTGGTCAGGCCGATGCCGCGGTCACGCTGCTTGAGTACGGCGACTTCGAATGTCCGTATTCGCAAGAGGGGACCGCGATCGCGAGAGTCGTGTATGAAGAGTTCCAAGGGCGTCTGCGATTTGTTTTTCGTCACTTTCCGCTGACGAAACATCCTCATGCGCAGCAGGCGTCGGAAGCGGCCGAAGCGGCGGCGGCACAGGGAAAGTTCTGGGAGATGGCGGAGATCTTGTTCACAAACCAACAGGCGCTCACGACTCGGAATCTGATCAGGTATGCAGAGCAACTCGGACTAAATACGAAACAGTTTGAACGGGACCTCTCCGAACACCGGTATGCGGAAACCGTGCAGGCTGATGTCCTTAGCGGGAAAGAGAGCAGGGTCACAGGGACGCCCACGTGGTTCATCAATGGTGAACTGTATGACGGTCCGGACGATCATGAGACGTTGAGAGCGGTCCTGCAACGGCACCTTCGCACAGTCGAAGCCTGTGATCCGTGACGTGAGAGGGGGGCAATGGGCCGCCTATTCGGCTCACCGAGCCACGACTCGCTCCTGGAAGAGCAATACCGGAGAAGCTGGATCCACAAGCCAAGAGCGTCAAAACCATCGAGGCCAACATCAAGACATGGTCGATCAATACCAGTCATCAAAACAGCAGGCACGCCATGGAATCGGGACGATTTGTCGGCTGCAAGACCATCGGTTCGAAGCTGGTCGACGCAACGCACGTCAGTTCGATAACGAGCCGACGAAATAGAGGCGGATGCCTCAAGGAAACAGGACGATGTCATTGAAGGGAACAGTTGTGTTGATTGCCGGGGGATCCGGCGCACTCGGACGAACGGTCACACCGATCTTTGCGCGAGCGGGCGCCCGAGTCATCACCGCAGACCGCGATCCGCCGCCGGACGAGATCGCCGCCGGGAACGCAATGAAGACGGATGTCACTGATGAGGCGGCTGTGCGCCGCCTTGTGGATGACGTGATTCGAACCGCAGGCCGTCTTGATGTGTTGGTGAACCTCGTCGGCGGTTTTGCCATGGGGCCTGTCGTGGAAACCGATCTGTCGCTCTGGCAGCGGATGTTGACCATGAACGTGACCTCGGCGTTCCTGCTGTCGAAAGCCGTTCTGCCCCATATGATGGAACGCGGAACCGGTCGCATTCTGCACGTGGCGGCGTGGGCGGCAATCGAGCCGTTCCCCGGTGCCGCCGCCTATCTCGTCTCGAAATCGAGCTTGCTCGCGCTCATTCGCGTATTGGCGCTCGAACTGAAAGACTCGGGAGTGACGGTCAACGGGGTGCTGCCGACCACCATCGATACGCCCGCCAATCGCGCGAGTATGCCGAAGACCGATCCCTCCTCCTGGGCCAGACCGGAATCCATCGCCGAAACGCTGCTGTTTCTCGCCTCGGACAAAGCCGGTCAGATCACCGGGGCCATGATTCCCGTCGGCACCGGTGGCGGAACATCCGTCGGTAGGCGGTCATCATGAGACCGGATCATGAATCTCTCTTGGTGCGCATGATGATGAATGAGACTCCAGGCAACATATTCGCAGTCAGCATAATGCTGTTCATCGGTGCGCTCGCATTGTCCGGATGTAAAGGAGAGGCCGGTCCTCCGCCGGCGCCGCCGATGCCCGAGGTGCAGGTGATCGAGGCCTCTCTTCAGACTGTCCCCGACGAACCGGAATTCATCGGACAGGCCGAAGCCTCGAGTATCGTTGAGATTCGGCCACAAGTGACCGGTATCATCAAACACCGCTTCTTTTCCGAGGGACGCGACATCAAGCAAGGCGACCGTCTGTATGAGATCGATCCCCTTCCCTTCAGGGCGGCGTATGTCAGCGCGAAAGGCCGGGTTGCTCAAGCCGAGGCCCGACTCGTCCAGGCCAAGCAGAATCTGCAACGGGTCAAGCCGTTGCTCATTGAAGACGCCGTCAGTCAGAAGGACGTCGACGATGCGGTCGCCGAAGACCTCGCCGCTCGGGCTTCGCTGGATGCGGCGAAAGGCGATTTGGTCAAGGCCAAATTCGATCTGGATAACACGCTCGTGACGGCTCCGGTCGACGGCTTGATCGAACGGACGCGCTATCATCAAGGCCGGTTGGTGACGGCTCAGACCGACTTGTTGACCGTCATTCATCAAGTGGATCCCATGTATGTGATCGTGAGCGCCCCGGAGAGTTTTCTCCTGAAGCGCAGACGGGACACGCTGTCGAAACGGATTCAGCATCCCGGGATTTATAGTCTCACCGGCACCATCATCTTTGTGGACGGCACGACCTATGCCCACGAAGGCAAGTTGGATTTCACGGACATCAGCCTACGGACGGAAACGGGCTCCCGGCAGGCGCGGGTGGTTTTCCCGAACCCGGACCGCGTGCTCTTGCCGGGCCAGTTCGTGACCGTACGGTTTCACGGCGTGTCGAAACCCGATGCCATTCTGGTTCCGCAGCGGGCGGTGCAACAGGGGCCGAAAGGCACGGTGGTGTATGTGATCGGTCCAGGCGACAAGGTCGAAGTTCGCGACGTGAAGGCGACGGATTGGCAGGGTGATCGATGGCTGATTGAGGAGGGGCTTCGCGTCGGGGAGCGTGTGATGGTAGACGGATTTCAACGGGTCGTACCGGGGGCCCAGGTCAAGACCGTTCAGGTGTCCCCCGCAGCGAGCGCCGCCGGTTCCTCCGGTGTCGTCACCGAGACGGATCGGCACAAATGAACCTGAGTGTGTTTATCGATCGTCCGATTTTCGCGTCGGTTCTCTCCATCATCATCATCGTGGTGGGACTGGTTGCGATGCAATCCCTGCCCATCTCTCAATTTCCGGAAATCACGCCGCCGGTGGTGCAGATCGAGGCCGATTATCCGGGAGCCAGTGCGGAGGTCGTGGCGGAATCCGTGGCGCGCCCGATCGAACTGCAGCTCCCGGGCATCGATAACCTTCTCTACTTCGATTCGACGAGTACGAACGATGGGCACATGAGCATCCGGCTCACGTTCCAGATCGGGACCAACGTCGATATTGCGCAGGTCCAGGCCCAAAATCGACAGAAACTGGCCGAGCCACAGCTGCCGCCTGAAGTCGTGCGGCAAGGGATCACGGTCAAGAAAATGTCGCCGGACCTCCTGGCCGTCATGGTCATGCAATCGGACGATCCGCAACAGGATGCCTTTTTTCTCTCTAACTTTGTCACGCTGCGTATCCTCGACAACATCAAGCGCCTGCCGGGCGTCGGTGACGCGTCGGTGTTCGGGCAACAGAACTACAGCATGCGGCTGATCCTCGATCCGGTTCGCATGGCGCAGCTCAGTTTGACGCCGACGGATATCGCGAACGTCGTGCGCGAACAGAATCGGGATTTTCCCGCCGGCACGATCGGTCGGGAACCGATGCCGGTGGCCACCGAACTCACGCTCCCACTGATTACCGACGGCCGGATGTCGGATGTCCGCGAGTTCGAAGAGATGATCGTACGGGCCCTGCCGAACGGTTCCATGGTCCGGCTCAAGGATGTGGCGCGAGTGGAACTGGGCGCGCAGTCGTACGTTCTCGAAGGCCGCTATAATCGCAAACCGACCGCCCTCCTCCTCACGTTTCTGTCGCCCGGCGCCAATGCGCTCGACACCGTCAAGCGGGTCCGCGCCGAAATGGAGCGCATGAAGAGAGTGTTTCCGCCCGGTGTCACGTACGACATTCCCTACGACACCACGCGTTTCGTCGAGGTCTCCATTCACGAAGTCATCGCCACGTTGCGCGATGCCATGATTCTCGTCCTGCTGGTCGTGTATCTCTTCTTGCAAAGTTGGCGCGCCACGTTGATTCCCGCATTGGCGGTTCCGGTGTCCTTGATCGGCACGTTCGCAGGCATGGCTGCCCTGGGCTTTTCGATCAACACGCTGACGCTGTTCGGGTTGGTGCTCGCCATCGGGATCGTGGTGGACGACGCCATCGTGGTCGTCGAGAACGTGGAACGCCACATGGCGAACGGATTGTCGCCGAAAGACGCGGCGAAGAAAGCCATGGGCGAAGTCGCCGGTCCCGTCATCGCCATCGTGCTGATTCTCTGCGCCGTGTTTGTGCCGGTGGGGTTTCTCGGGGGTATTACCGGTCAGTTGTATAAGCAGTTCGCCATCACGATCGCGGTCTCCGTCATCATCTCGGGATTCGTGGCCTTGACCCTCAGCCCCGCACTCTGTGCGTTGCTCTTGAAGCCGAGTCACGAATCTCACCGAGGCCTGTTCGGACTCTTCAACCGCGCATTCGATCGGATTCAAATCCGCTATACGAGCGGCGTGAGCCTCATGTTGAAACATGGGGTGCTGTCACTGGTACTGTTCGGTCTGCTCCTCGTGGTCGCTGCCGGTCTGTTTCGCACGATTCCGATGGCGTTTTTGCCGGATGAAGACCAGGGGTATTTCATCACTGTCGTGCAGCTCCCGGACGGAGCCTCGAAAAAACGGACGGATGCCGTGCTGGATAAAGTGGAGGAGTACTACCACACCCTCCCTGCGATCTACGGGACACAAGTCCTGTCGGGGCAGAACTTTGTCTTTAATACGCGGGGCACCAACACCGCGACGATGTTCACACCGCTCAAACCGTGGGATGAGCGGACGAGCAAGCAGGATCATGCGAAGTCGATTATCGGCGGCGCGTTCAGAGAGTTTGCCAAGATTCCCGGTGCGCTGGTGCTGGCTTTCAATGCGCCTTCGATCCGCGGGCTCGGCGCGACCGGCGGGTTCTCCCTGCAGCTTCAAGACCCGAGCGGAGGGGACTTCAAAAGGTTCGGCGCCGTGGCGCAGGAATTCGTCGCCAAGGCGAGACAAGACCCTGCCATCGGATCGGTCAGTACGAGTTTCCGCGTGAGCGCTCCGCGCGTGCAGGCGAAAATCAATCGGGAACGGGCCAAAGCGCTCGGGGTACCGATTTCTGAAGTTTTCGATACGCTCCAAGCCTATTTCGGGAATCTGTATGTGAACGATTTTGTCAAGTTCGGCCGCGTGTATCGCGTCCAAACCGAAGCCGAACCCCAGTACCGCGCACGCCCGACAGACATCAGCAAAATCTATGTACGGGCGACGAACGGACAGGGGGTTTCGATGATTCCGCTCGATACGGTTGTCACGACCACCTATTCCAGCGGGCCCGATCCTGTCACCCATTTTAACGGGTTCAACACCGCGCTCGTGCTCGGGTCCGCGGCGCCGGGATACAGTTCCGGCCAGGCGCTCGATGCCTTGGAACGGGCGGCCAAAGAGGTGCTCCTCCCGCAGGGCTTCGACATCGATTGGAGCGGCATTTCCTATCAGGAGCGTAAGGCGGGAACACAATCGGTGGTCGCGTTCGGGTTCGGGCTGCTGATGGTGTTTCTAGTACTGGCCGCGCAATACGAGAGCTGGAGTGTTCCCTTCGCGGTCATTTTGGCCGTACCGTTCGGTGTGTTCGGCGCGCTGACTGCCGTGTGGCTGTTAGGAATGTCCAACGACATTTATTTCCAAATCGGCCTGGTCACCCTCATTGGGCTTGCGGCGAAGAACGCCATCCTGATTGTGGAGTTTGCCAATCAGCGCTATGCGCACGGACTCTCGCTGAAGGACGCCGCGATCGAAGCAGCACGGTTGCGGTTCCGGCCGATTCTCATGACCTCGATGGCGTTCATTCTTGGCGTGGTGCCCTTGCTGCTGGCCAGCGGCGCCGGGGCCGCCAGTCGCCATTCGATCGGCACAGGCGTCTTCGGCGGGATGCTGGCCGCAACCTTCCTGGCCGTCTTTTTTGTGCCCTTGTTCTTCGTGATCGTCCGCTCGTTCGTCCGACCGGCAGCGAGACCGGTTCCGACGGGCGGAGCCGAAGGAGTTCAGCCCGGATCGACCTCGATACCCAGAGCGGGAGGAGAGTGACATGCGCATTGTCGTGTTGATGGGAGTGGCCGCACTGCTGTCGGCCTGTGCAATGGGGCCGGATTACTCGCGGCCCGACATTCCCGTCACCGATTCGTTTCGGATGGCCGGGGAGGAGAAAGATCTGCCATCGCTCGCCGACATGCCCTGGTGGGAACTCTATCGCGATGAGGCACTCCAGAAACTAATCCGCATTTCGCTGGAGGAGAACAAGGACCTTGAACGCGCCGTCGCGACCGTCGAGGAATTCGAGGCCCGGCTGTTCATCGCGCGGACCGACTATGCGCCGCAAATGACCGCAACGGCCAACGGTCCCGTGGTGCGGCGAGGCGGTGTCCGATTTCCTGGATTCGCCAACCCCTTCAACTATTACTTGCAGGGCAATCTCGCTTGGGAAATCGATGTCTGGGGGCGCATCCGCCGCTCCAACGAAGCCGCACGGGCCGACCTATTGGCCCGGGAAGATAACCGGCGCGCGATCGTGCTGCAGTTAGTCGGAGGTGTGGCGCAGTCGTATTTCGATCTGCGGCAGTTCGATCTGCAATTGGAAATCGCCGAGCGCACCTTGAAGGCGTGGAATGAATCGGTTCGTATCAGCCAGGCACGCCACAGACAGGGATTGATCGACCGGCTGGATGTCGAGCAGTTCCAGGCCGAGCGGGAAAACGCGGCTGCCCGTATCGCTGATTTGAAACGCCAAATGATTCAAAAAGAAAATGAACTGAGCGTGTTATTGGGGAGAAATCCCGGTCAGATTCCTCGGGGCCTGTCGTTGACCGGGCAAATGATGCCACCCGTCGTGCCGGCCGGCCTGCCCTCCGAGCTGCTGCAGCGGCGCCCGGATATCGTGCAAGCTGAGCAGCAGTTGGCGGCGGCGACCGCCAGGATCGGGGCGGCCAAGGCCGACCGCTTTCCGAAAATCTCCCTGACCGGGACGTTGGGCATCGCCAACCCGAGCTTATCGAAGTTGTTTACCCCCGGCGGCGATTTCGGGGTGTTGGGTCCGGGGCTGACCGGCTCGTTGCTGAATGCGCAGGCACTCGGGTTCCAGCAGGATGCGGCCGAGGCTCAGGCTCGTCAGGCGGTGGCCCAATACAAGCAGACGATCCTCGTCGCGTTCAAAGAAGTTGAAGATGCGCTGGTGGGCGTCAGCACCGCCCGCGAGCAGGAGGCGGCGCAAGATCGACAGGTCAATGCGTTGCAAGCGGCGCTGCGACTCGCCAATCTCCGCTATAAAGGCGGCCTGGCGAACTATCTGGACGTGCTGATCGCGCAACGCAATCTGTTCGACGCCGAACTCTCCCTGGCCTCGACCCGTCGTTTCTATCTGACGTCGGTGGTCCAACTCTACAAAGCGTTGGGGGGAGGGTGGTCACTAGAGGAACAGGGGCGGGCGCGGCCGATGGCGGCTGCCGGCGGAGCGCAATCCAATTGATGCACGGTTCATCATTCATGTGGTCGATGGACGAGATCCTCCTTCAGGGCGGCGTCATCGACAGTTCCCATGAGCATGTCGCGGGATAACCGAAAGGAGCGTTCTATGCCGATTTCGAAATGGTTCCCCTGTTGGCTGATCATCGGCTGTCTGTTGATGCTCAGTGCAGAAGCGGCGGCCCAATCATCCCGACCCGATGATGAAATCACCAAGCTGGCCGACGACGTGTATCTGTTCCGGCATCAATTCCATCAGGCCATTTTTATCACGACGCCGAAGGGAGTGATCGTTACCGACCCGATCAACGCCGATGCGGCCGCTTGGCTGAACGCCGAGATCAAGAAGCTCACGGATCAGCCGGTGCGGTATGTCATCTACAGCCATCACCATAACGACCACATCACCGGCGGCAGCGTCTTTGCCGGGCAGGCGATCTTTGTCAGCCATGCTCTGGCCCGGCCGAACATTCTGCAGGCGGCGGATCCGACAACCCCCGTTCCGGACCTCACCTTCACCGACCGCATGTCCATCGATCTCGGCGGCACACAGGTCGAATTGATTTACACGGGCAAGAACCATTCGGACAACAGCGTGGTGATGCTGCTGCCGCAGCGCAAACTGCTGTTCGCCGTTGATTTCATTCCCGTCGAAACCGTCGCCTACCGCACACTGAAAAGCGACTATCCCGACGAGTGGATCGAGTCGCTCAAGAAGGTGGAACAGTTGGATTTCGAGGTGCTCGTGCCAGGCCACGGGAAGATCGGCAGGAAGGACCACGTGCGCTTGTTTCGCGGCTATCTCGAAGATCTCCGTGCTGCCGTCCTCGAGCATGTGAAGCAAGGCCGCAGCCTGGAAGAAAGCAAGCAGGCCGTGCGGCTTCCGAAATACGAGCAGTGGCAGCGTTATGCCGATTGGTTACCGGAGAACGTGGAAGGGATGTATCGCTATCTGTCGCAGGTGAACCACTAAGTCTCCTGAACTCGTGATCAGCGCGTAAGCCCGTTTACTTGGAGGTGCATGGTGAAAATCGCATTGATCGGCGCCACGGGATTCGTCGGATCGGCTCTGTTGCAGGAAGCCTTGGGCCGCGGCCATGAGGTCACGGCCATTGTGCGAGATCCGGAAAAATTGCCGCCGCACCGGCATCTTCTTCCCCGGAAAGCCGATATCTACCAGGCCGATGAGGTCGCTCGTGTGGTAGGCGGTCACGACGCCGTTATCAGCGCGTTCAATCCAGGATGGGGCAATCCAGACATCTTCAATCTTCAGGTCAAGGGCGCCAAAGCCATTATCGATGGCACGAAAAAGGCCGGCGTGAAGCGATTGCTGTTCGTCGGCGGGGCGGGTAGCTTGGAAGTCACACCAGGTGTGCAGGCCGTGGATCTGCCGGGCTTTCCCGCGGAATATAAGCAAGGAGCGCTGGCAACTCGCGAAGCCCTGAACCTACTGCGGAAAGAACCGGATTTGGATTGGTCGTTTCTCTCTCCTTCCGCCGATCTCTCACCAGGCCAACGGACAGGCACGTTCCGGCTCGGCACGGATCAGATGTTGAAAGATGCGAACGGACAAAGCCGTATCTCGACGCAGGATTATGCCATGGCCATGATCGACGAGGTGGAACGGCCGGCTCACATCCGACAACGTTTCACGGTCGGGTATTAGTCTCGGGAGATCAACCGAAGAAGAGAACATATCCCAGGGGCAAACCGCGGCAAGAGAACTTGATGCAACATGATCGTCACGGTGGGAGGTTCTGCTGCTCGTCAGTCCACACCACTGTCCTGAGCCAGCTTCTTGTCCCGCTCATTGCGCCTGGGCCCGGCGCGACAGGGACACGACGTAGGATGCCGAACGGGCGGCGATCATCGGATCGGCTGCTTCGATACCGGGCACCAACGCTCCCGGCATGAAGAGCAACTTCTTTTCGGCAGTGTGGCTGTCTGCCACTGCTTTCGTGATGGTGATCGTACCCAGTTCGATCTGTTTTCGACTGTCCGGCCATGCAATGGAGGGATCGTCGATCTTGTCGTCTTTCTCTGCCACTTGTAGGAGCAATGTGAACTTGGCGGGACCACGGCGAACCCGTTCGCGTATCTCTGTGCTCAGATAATCGGGCTCCATCGTGGCCAGCTGCTCCTGGGTGAGATAGTGCTCGCCGGCCACGGGTCGGAGCTGGTAGCGACCGAAAGTGACTGCCCCTTTCGCATTGGTGAACTTGAACGCGTTGATGCCGAAATAGGGCAGCGTGGCATAACTGACCGGCTGTGGCTTCGGGCTCTCCACGAAATTCTTTGCCGTCGGATGAGCTGCGAGAAACTTCTCGATGGCAGTGGGTTTGGGAGCGTCGGGTCCGCTCGCCGCAATTGCGAGGAGAAAGTCCCTGAACTCTTCCGCCGTGGCAACCGGAAATCCATTGAAGGACAAGACCACCAGATCAGTCTTCGACCCGTCGGGCAGTGAAAATTTGACGGCCATGCCGCGCGGCATCTGGTTCGTGTCCGGGACGGTCGGCTGCCCCGAGCCGGCAGAGAACCGCACCGTCACCGGAATCGGCGCCTTCTTCTTTTGCAGGTGAGCCGCCTTGCTCACCGATGCCGCTGAGGCGGCAGGCGTGAACGTGCCTTCCAAAACAATGCCCTTCGGGTGATTCGCGCGCATGCCGGGATGAACACCGAACACGCCGTTGAAGGCATCGACAAGTTGTTCAGCCAGCGATTTCTGACTCGCGGGTGCTTCTTGAGCGATGACAGAAGCGGGGATGGCTAGCACAGCAGCGAGCGTGGCGATGGCGGCGAGTGATCTCCACATAGGCCGGTCCCTCCTCGGAGATTGGTGGGAGAGCGAGAAAAACCCTACTCCTCCATACCGGCTGAGTCAATCGGCCAGTGAGCTTGGATGGAATGGAAGAGGCGGGCATTCAATGCTGCGCGCCGGGAGCTGTATGGGTGAATGTGTGATTGCAAGACCTGGCCATTCCTGCGCTGCTCAGGCCGGGTTGCAGTCATCTGTCGGAGTGTGCTGGGTGGACGGCGGACTGAAACGATTCCTGGCACGGTGTGCGTGTTTCAAAAAACGACTTGCCGTTGTCTATTCATTGGCGGGACAGTTCTTCCCCCGCAGGGATTAGGCGACGTCGGGATAGAAATAGTCGGCTCCGACGGGGAGTTTGCCGAGCCATTGCGTGAAGCGCGAGACCTCTTCCCCACGAAAAATGCATCCGTGCTGAGGAAGAATCGCCGTGATCGGCAGTGGCGCGAGTTGTTTGTTCATCCCGGCGACAGCTCGGTTGCTGGACATATAGCGCTGATGGAATCCCTGCATGGCTTGGGTATGCAGGGTCCAATCATCGATCACGAGCCTGAATGCCTGGTCCTTATACATGGCTGCTCCGACATCTCCAGAAAACAGGAACCCGCTGACCGTATCATGAACAAGAATATTACCGGGGGAGTGAAGAAAGGGCGCGGAGATACAATCGAGTCGGCCGCCTTCTTTCAACGGGATCGAAAGGCCCTCGTCCGGCACTTTGAGAAAATTGAGAGGGTGCGCCTTTCCGCTCAAATCTCTGGATTCGTAATGCAGCATGAACCGAGTCCATAAGCTCGACACGACCAGCTTGATGTCTTCATTCCACTTGGTCCAGCTGGGAAATGAGGCACAGATATCGGGATCTTGGTGGCTGAAGAACAGGTGGGTGATGCTATTCGGGCTGAGGAGGAGACACACTTTTTTGAACACTTGTGGAAACCGGTCGAACCCGCCCGGTTCAAGAATGTAGCCTTCGTTTCCGTCGATGATCAGATAGGTGTTGCACTCAATCTCATCTCCTCCAGTGTGAGTGCCGATCCAGTAGACCTTGTGACCACCGCTGTCGAACAGCAGGATGGCGTCGTCGGGGTTGATCGAATCATTCTTGAGATTGGTCAGCGGAACAGAAACCATGGCAACCTCCATCTGACAGGTCACTGAACAGCCCGGCCTCTGCACCTCTAGGTGAAAGTATAGAGGAACATCCACCGATCACAAACGGAATACGCGAATGGGGAGAGCTCGAAGGAGAAGTCCTGGGTTGAGGATTCTACCGGGTTGTTCTCGTTGCCGTTCTGATTTGGAACAAGAGCCGGACAGGAATGAATATAGCGGTGCTGGTGTGAGGTTCTGCGTAGACCTGGTGGGATGTGTTATTGTAAGACCTGACCCTATTTTACTCTTCATAATGCGGTCGCAAACCGCCGGCGGTGGAGTTGGCCGGATCAGGGACCCCAGCGAGTGCGGGGTTCTCATGCTGCTTGAGAAACTTGATCAGACTTTGCCGATAAGAGAATTCATCCAATGCGTGTACCTGGAGAGCAGCCACGTGTTACCTCCCCTGCTTCTTCATTATTAAACGTGTTTGTTTGAAATAGCAGGCTTCGTCTAATTCGTTTGCGCTCTTGTATTTGCCGACCAAGAATCCCTCTCCACTTGAACTCGTTCCCGACACTCCGCGATCGGTGATAGCCAAATAGGTTACGGACTTGTGGATGAAAGGATGAATCACGATCCATCCGCCTACGCCTTCGCCTGAGAGTGGTTCCCCATGTTTTCCAGTGATCGGAGTACGCACCATGTACGTTGCAAGGGGAGGCGAACCTTCGCCAGGGAAGCTGCCGACACTGTTCTTGATCATGTCATCATAATCGTACGTTCTAAAGACCTTCTCTTCTACATTCAGAAAAACAAGCGAGTCCGTTAGTCGATCCTTAAAGCAGCCACTAAACTTCACTACAGTGTCTGGATGGCCATCGTTATTGAGATCGAAGTACGCTACGCGATCGACACTACAGTGTGTATCAGCAAACTTTTCCCCCAGCACGTCCGATAGAGGCTGCCATTTAATGGCCGCGAACATCTCATGGTCTTCGTAACGAATTTCGCCGTGTTCCTTGAGATCCTCATTGATCAACTTGAGCACCGTAGGACAAAGCGTCTTGTCCTTGCCCATCACCAGCCAGTAGGCCTCTTTCCCCGCACAAGCGACTCCACTCAATGCTGCTGAAAAAGCTACCACCAGAACTAGGCTCCTCATCATCACATATCCTCCTCTTCCCTGAGAGAGCGAGAGGCCAGAGTGAAAGGCCCCTGCACATGGTCGTCTCATCTGATGCGTTGGAACTGCCTATCTCTCCCGCAAACTCTCCGAGATCGACTTCAGCAGCGGACTGAGTAAATATTCGATCACTGGCTGCTGTCAGGTTCTCATGACTCCGCCGCCCACGACCGGCACACGGTAGAGAGGCCTCCCGCAGAAACCCATTCCTCCAACGCACGGGCCTGACCCTACGCGACGAGTTTTTCAAAGTCGCTCCAATCGGCGTATGCCATCTCATCATCCCCGCCGCCACGCAGGACGTCGACCCCATACCCACTCCGCATCACCGTCGAGCGTGTCATCACCGGATTTCCCGAAGAGCCCATCACTCTCCGTCCCACCGGATAACCAGTCATTCTCACTTGGATCAGACGACCTGAACTTGACGGCCGGTCTGCCCAACAAGAGCACTTGAACTACCTGAACCCAGGATCGCAGCCGAGCCGCCAGCCGATATGCATCCATGATCCTTATTTGCCCCCAGCAATACCACCTCAGGAGAGAATGTTCCACGACCAGTCAATTCCTCGATATCAGCCACGTAGGCCATGCCCCTCTTGGCTTCGTGCGATATCGCCAATGCAAATTCCTCGAGAACAACCTGTCCGTCCCTTCCCATCGAACAGGTGCCGAATAAGAATAGGGGCAGGTCTTGCAACCAAACAATTTGGCCTATTCTTAGCTGGCGAAACGGTTTCTTTAGATGTCCCGCCATCTACAGCTAGCATCGAGGCCCCGAAATTCCGAATCGCCGCCCTCTAAAAGCATGCGATAGAGATTGTCTCGATGCAGCTTCGTTCTCTCGACGAGCGAGGCGATTCCCCCCTTCTGTGTCTGCCACATTTCTAACTCCAGCAAGGACAATTCTGGATTGTCGAGCACGCCTAGTTGTAATCGTCTACTGAGAATGACGGCCCGATCTCTATGATCCCTTCTCCTGTTCGGTGTCATAGCGAGGCGGCTTGGCCGGTTCCCTACATGCGCGCATCCAACGAGGGGAGTCTGCGACCGCGTGTTGCGCGAGTACAGGGAAACTCCCATGCCAGTCTCTTCCTCTTTCCCCCTCTCACCTAGGCCAATACATCATCACCGCCACGCCCACCAGGCACACCATCGCGCCGATGACATCGAATCGATCCGGCTCTACGTGATCGACCAGCCATCCCCAGAGGATGGACAAGATGATGAACCAGCCGCCGTAGGCGGCATACACCCGGCCGAAGTGCGAGGGCTGATAGGTCGGCACGATGCCGTAGAGAATTAAGATGACAGCGCCCAGGAGGCCGACGCTCCAGTGACTGCCGTTTCGCCACCATTGCCAAACCAAATATCCGCCGCCGATTTCGAACAGACCCGCCACCACGAACAAGGCTATCGATTGTGGGATGAGCATAGAAGTCTCCGTATGATGCAAGGATGTCCTTTGCCTAACACGACTGGACCTATGTGGCAATGCATGGAGGGGAAGGGGATTTCTGCCCTCAACGTGCTGTCCTCCATAATGGCGGAGGGCATTCTTGCCGGATCGTCTTTCTGCTGTGGTTTGGACGCCGAATCAGTGAATTGCTAGGATTGCCGAACAAACAGGTAAACTGAGACGGCATAGCCGGGGGATGCATGAGTAAGGTCGAAGCGATTGAGCAACAGATCGAGAAGTTGTCGGCGGATGAGCTTGCCACGTTTCGCCGCTGGTATGCCATGTTCGACGCCGAGGTTTGGGATCGCGAGTTTGAGGCCGATGCGAAGGCCAGTCGACTTGATGCTTTAGCAGAAAAAGCTCTCCGCGCTCACTCGTCCGGGAAAGCAAAGCCCCTTTGATTCACCACGCTTCAGCCTCTCTTTTCCGTTAGCGGTCTTTCTCCATATCAAAGGGTGCGGCCAAGGTTGCCTTCAACTGCGCGCATCGGACGTACTGTTTTATCGTGCGCGTGTTCTTTCCCACACCATTCTCATCTGGGGTTGGCCTGGTTGGTCTCCTAACTGTGCGTGTCCAACGAGGGGAGTCTGCGACCGCGCGTTGCGCGAGCATAGGAGACCATCAGGCCGTCTCCTTTCGGGGTCTATTGTTTTTCCATTCCTTCATCACCAGGGAATGGCCGGATCACCCTTCAACTGCGCGCATGGGACGAGCACAGTCTTATCGTGCGCGTTCTGCGAGGTGCGCCGGGCTGCTTTCTCTCTCACCTACTTCCCCCAGCAAGCGGGGCTTGGTTTGCCCAAAACTGCGCGCGTCCAACGAGGGCCTTCTCAGGCCGCGCGTTGCGCGAGCAATTGGGCAATCAAGCCGCGCTTGCATCTCTCTCTTTTCCCCTCGTACAATGACGAACTCAAAGCTAACCCTTTGGCATTCTGATTGTTTCGGAGTGCCGGACCGATACAAGGGCCGTCTTCATGCGGGTTGAGTACACAAAGGGCGAGCGGGCGTCGCGCGAGCTGATCATGCTCCAGCGCCAGTCGTCCGAAGCCGCCGCCGGCCGGAAGATGAAGGTCATGCTCATCTTTCCTCCGGACTGGTTCCCGTCCGAACCCTATCTGAGTCTTCCGTCCCTCACCGCCGTCCTCCGCCAAGCCGGGCATCAGGTCGTTCAAAAAGACATCAATCTCGAAATGTGGGATTGGTACTTCAGCGAAGACTTTCTCAAGAAGGTTTTGCGCAAGGTGCCGCAGCAGCTCGATCGTTTGAGGAAGCTGGCGAAGAAGCGCGAGTTAGAGGACTGGGAGCAGGATCTTCAGCTGCAACTCTGCGAAGTAAGCCGCCAGCGCATCGATGAGCTGATCAAGAAGGCGGAACAGGCCAAGGCGATCATTCGCGGTGAAATATTCTACGAAATCGATCAGTTGGAGTGGGCGATTCAAGTTTTTCGTGAAGTCACGGCGGTGATCTCGCTGGTCTATGCGCCGGCACGGATTTGCATGCCGCCGATGGAGACCAATCTCTCCTATAAGGTGTTCGTCTCCAGTGAAGTGATGGAGGCGGTGAACGACACCCAGGTGAACGTCTACCGCGATGTGTTCGAGCAGCTCGTGAAGCCGGCCATCGAGGCGGAGCAGCCGGATGTGATCGGCATCTCGATCGTGTTGCAGCAGCAGATGTTCTCCTCCATGACCTTCTGCGCGCTCATCAAGCAGCACTTTCCCCACATTCATGTGACGATCGGCGGTAATACGGTCACGCGTCTGCGCGACGTGCTCCCGCAGTCGCCGTTGTTTCAGTACTTCGATAGTGCCGTGGTCTATGAAGGGGAGACGGCGTTCGTGCAACTCGTGTCGGCGGTCGGCGCGAAGCAGAGTCTGGCCGATGTGCCCAACACCATCTATAAAGATGCGACCGGCGTGCATGTGTCCGCGACGAGTTTCGCCGAAGACATGCAGACCCTGCCGCCACCGGACTTCGACGGCCTGCCGCTGGAGAAATATTTCGTCCCCACGAAGATCTTGCCTTATCTGGCGACGCGCGGCTGCTACTGGGGCCGCTGCGAGTTTTGCGACCATGGCGAAGGCTATACGGCGGGCTACCGCTCGAAGAAGATTCAAGACGTGCTGGCGGAGATCACGTACCTGCGCGACAAGTACGGGGCGAGACATTTTCACTTCACCGATGAGTCCTACCCGCCGGCGCTGTTCAGAAAACTCGCACGCGGCCTGATCGACAGCAACATGGGGATCGTCTGGACGACGCACATGCGGTTCGAGAAGAGCCTGCTGGAAGATCAGGTCTGGCAGGACGCGAAGGACAGCGGCTGCAAGTATCTCCACTTCGGCTACGAGTCGGGCAATGAGCGGGTGCTCAGGCTGATGGACAAGGCTACGACCACCGAAATCATGACGAAACACTTGAAGTATACCGCCGAGGCCGGCATCTGGAATCATTGTATGGGCTTCTTCGGGTTCCCCGGCGAGACGCGCGAGGAAGCCTGGTCCTCCGTGCAGTTTCTGGAGCAGAACAAGGATCACGTCCATTCGCTTGGGTTCGGCACGTTCGATCTCGGCCGGCACAATCCGGTGGCGAAGAACCCGGAGAAGTTCGGGGTCACGGCTTACAAAAATCCGGAGTGGGATCTGGCGCTGGATTATTACTTCACGGTGAAGCAGGGCTTGAGCATTGAAGAGGCAGAGCGGGTGTTCGAGGAGTTCGAGCGGAACCACAACCCGGGCTGGGACCTGCGGCTGTTCATCCGCGAATACATTTTTCTCTACATCGCGCGCTTCGGGTTGCAGAAGTTGCCGGATCTTCAGTATCGCGCGGCGAAAATCGCCGGGGCCGTGCCGACGCTGGCGGGGAAGATGTAGCGAAGGCGTGAAACATTGCGCGTGAGACGTTAAAGGTGAAACGTGAAACGGCGTTTCACGAAGGGTATCCATGAGTAGTCACGGTCTTGTTCAAATCGACGGGCTGTCGCCGATCAAGAAAGAAGATCGGAAGCAGTCGAAGGTGATGTTGCTGTTTCCGCCCGAATGGGTGCCGACGGCGCCGTATCTCGCCTTGCCGATGTTGACGGCGGTGTTGCGCGAAGCCGGGCACCAAGTCGTGCAGCGCGACATCAACATCGAGATGTACGACCATTTCTTCAGCATGGAGTTTTTGATCTGGGTGAAGGGTCGCCTGGGCATGCACCTCAAGCCCCTTCAGGACAAGGAAAAGGCCGGGACGCTGACCGAGCAGGAAGCCAGCCAGAAAGCGGTGCTGGAAGACGCCTACGCGGTGGACGTGTTCGATCTCGCGGAGCGGGCCGAAGATGCGAAGCTGGTCGTGCGCGGCGAGCGGTTCTATGAGGCGGAGAGGCTGGAACGCGCGCTCAATACGTTTCGCGAAGCGATGCAGTACATCTCCGCTGCCTACTATCCGGCCTCGCTCGTGTTTTATCCGATGGAAAGTAATCTCGGTTACCGCCCCGGCGTCTCACAGGAGGTGTTTGCCTGTCTCGACGACGAGCGGGTGAACGTCTATCGCGACATCTGCAATCAATTGGTACTGCCCAGCGTGAGCAAGGAAAGGCCGGCGGTGATCGGCATCTCCATCGGCACGCAAATGCAGCTGATGGCCGGTCTCACGTTCTGCAAGATGATCAAGGAAAGTTTTCCGGAGATCCGCGTCGTAGTCGGCGGGAACGTCGTCACGCGGTTGCAGGAAGAATGGGCGCATCACGAGCGGTTCTTTACCGAGGTGTTCGACGCGGCCATTTTGTACGAAGGCGAGCATGCGCTGCTGTGGTATCTGGAGGCCGTGAACGGCCAGCGGGCGATAGAGCAGGTGCCCAACCTCATGTATCGCGACGCGGACGGCGTGAAGCAGAGCAAGGAAGTCTACACGGAGAAAACGACGGCGCTGCCGTTGCCGGACTTCGACGGCCTGCCGCTGGACCGCTATTTCGTCCCCGAGCGGATCATTCCCTACCTCGCCACGCGCGGCTGCTACTGGGGCCGGTGCACCTTCTGCGATCACGGCCAGGGCTATTTCGATCAGTACCGCGGCATGAGCGCCCAACATGTGGTGGAGCAGGTCACGGCGTTGCGGGATAAGTACAACTGCCGCCACTTCCTGTTTTCCGATGAGTCCTATCCGCCTGCGTTGTTCAAGAAGGTGTCGCAGTTGCTCGTGGATCGGAATGTCGGCATTAAGTGGACCACGTTGATCCGCTTCGAGGAAACCTTGCAGGACCAGGCAATTTGGGATCTGGCGGCGAAGGCCGGCTGCTGCACGTTGTACTACGGCATGGAGTCGGCGAACGAACGCGTGCTGAATCTTATGGACAAACATGCGCGGAAGAGCGTGATCCAGAACAATCTGCATCAGGCGGCCAAGGCGGGGATCTGGAACCACGTGATGGCGTTTTACGGGTTTCCCGGGGAGACGCGCGACGAGGCGCTGGAGACGCGGCAGTTCGTCATCGACAATCAGCCGGTGATCCATTCGGTAGAGCTATTTTATTTCGTGGCCTACCGCCATACGCCCATGGTGCGCAATCCGGAGAAGTTCGGCATCACGATTCATAAGCAGGAGGAGTATGACCTGCCGTTGGATTACTACTACACGCTGAATGAGCCGGTGGGGATTTCCTGCCTCGATGCGATGCAGCTCTGTGAGGAGTTTTACAAGAACGATTTTCAGCCCTGGGCGGTGCGGGTGAACAGCCGCGAGCATGTGTTCTTGTACATCTCCAAGTTCGGCACGAATAAGCTGCCGCAGATTTATGCGGCTACAAAGGACGGTGCCGCGACGGAAGGGGTGTCCGGCCTCGTGACCTGGCCGATGGCTGTGGCCGAAGGAACGGGAGAAAAAGACGGCGAGACGTCGCTCTCCAGGGTCGTCTCTCACGGCGTCGAATAGTAGGCTGCTGAAAACGACCTCCCACGTCGTTCTCGGCTCGTTAAAATCCTCAACGTACCCCTGAGGGTACGCCTCCGGTTTTAACTCGCTGCGGCCTAGTGGGACGCCGTTTTGAGCAGCCTGCAAGATGCGGGTTGGGGTGGATGATGAAAACGCCATCTCACGGCGTTCTCGGGCGGCTGTCTCCCTGCGACGTACCGCAAGGGCACGCCTCGGTCGCCACCCTCCCTGCGGCATTGTGACATGACGTTTTGATCATCCGAGGGATTCGGAAGATGTAGTGCGTGAAACGATCTTTCACGTTTTACGTCTCATGCTCATGGCTCCTCGCTTCGTCCCTGACGAGGATCGCACTGAGCAAAGCGTATGAGGCTTCGACTAGCCTGGTCATCTCTTCGGCTTTCGTATAGGCCTGCATGTATTTCTTGGGGTTGTTGGTCAGGTTGGCGAAGCGGCGCGGGGTCCAGGTATGGAGCAGTGCATCGCGTTTCTGCTCGAGTTGTTCGCGGGTAAAGGGCTGTGATAGTGCGAAGAGTGCGAGTGCATCGGTGAGGCGTATTTCGGTCATGTCACGGAGTCTGGCAAGTCGACGATGACCCTGTCAATCTCACACAGATCGTCCGAACGGCGATAGGCAAACCGGTTTACCCATGCCCACCACGCTTCCCATTTTTCAGCCGACTCCGATCTTCAAAGATCGTACCGACTATCGGCAGGTGCTCATCAGGGAAATGGACGCGGGGAAAATTCCCCTGAGTCTTGGCCGGGACTGTCCGGTCAAATGTGAATTCTGTTACGAACTCGACCACTCCTACCGCGAAACGCTCGATCCGCCGAAGACCAGCGATGAGGATTGGAAGTTCATCCTCGAGTACATCAGCCGGAAGCCGACCGACCCCACGCAGTTCTGGTGCCTTGGCGGCAACGAGTTCATGGAATGGACCGACCTCTTCCTCCACCCCAAGGCGATGGAATGGGTCGAGGACTTTCTGAAGTACACCGACAAAAGCATCCAGTTTTTTACCGTCGGATTTGTGCATGTGCCGAAGATTCACCAATTGGTGGCACAGTATCCGGGCCGGATCAACTTCGAACTCTCCGTTATCACGCTCAGTGAGTACCGGCAGCGCTTGATGCCGCATGCGCCGTCCATTAAGCATCTGATGAAGGTGTTGGATGGACCGGCCGTGTCCTCCGCAAACTTCTATGCCTTCGACCAGCATACGATGTCGAAAGACGCGGCGACGATTTCCGCGATCAACCAACAATGTGTGCTCTGGATGGGGACACTCACGCCCGTGCGGGGACTGAAAGAAGAGACGGCTTCATTGATGCGTCAGGGGCGGAAGTTCCTGCCGGAGGAGGCAACGCGGATTTATCACTTAGGATTGCCCAATCTCCAGACCATTCATACGGAGTCCTATACGACGGCGTTCTTGAGCCGCCGCCGCATTGTGAGCCTGTTTGATTCGTTGGAATTGGAGAAGAAGGACACGGTTGTGATGGCGGGGAGTGTCCACAAAATCCTGACCATGTTTCGAAAGAATCGCGCGAAATTTCTCTACGTCCCCAATGCCTTGCTGAGTGGCGATTCCGATTGCACGGTACTCCTGACCTTCGATGATATTGCACGGCGGCTGACGAAGGAAAAAGCCATCCATGTCCCGAAATGCATCATGCAGTCGGGGCGCGGCCCCTATACTGATATCACCGGCGTGAGTCTGGAGCAGTTCACCAAAAAGACTGGTGTGCGTGTGAAGGTGTTGCATAAGATCGATACCCGCTTCGCCAATCAGCAGCTCTACCGGCATGGCTCACTGCAGAATTACGTGGAACAATACCTCAACCATCCGATGAGGCCTGCATACGAGGCCATTCCTCGCCCGGTGTAACAGGCTGCTGAAAACGACCTCCCACGTCGTTCTCGGCTTGCCGAAATCCTCAACGTACCCCTGAGGGTACGCCTCCGGTTTCGGCTTGCCTGCGGCCTCGTGGGAAGCCGTTTTGAGCAGCCTGCCAGCGTCTACCGGAGGCGGTGAAAACGCCATCTTCCAGCGTTCTCGGTCACGTGCCTCCCTGCGACGTACCACAAGGGTACGCCTCAGTCGCCCCGCTCCCTGCGGCCTTGGCAGATGCCGTTTTGACCAGCCGGCGGATGCCAATCAGGTTCAATGCCTACATGACCAGCTCGCCGAAATCCTCAGCGTACCCCTGAGTACGCCTCCGGGTTCGGCTTGCGTGCGGCCTCGTGGGATGCGGTTTTGAGCAGCCTGCCAGCCTCTGAGAGGGAATCAAAAATTGTGACAGTTCGTTACTCATCCTACCCACTGTTCGGCTGTATGCTGAACAGTGCGCATCCAAGATTCTTACCTGCTGCTCCCTGTACATCCATCGCCCCTTGCAAAAAATACTGACTCGGGGCAACATGCCACCAGCATCACGTTGAGGAGGTTATGCCCGGGCAGCGGCGCTTGCAATTCTACCAGGCCGACGTGTTTACCGATGAGCCGTTCGGCGGCAATCCGGTGGCGGTGTTCCCAGATGCCGACGGATTGACGGACGAGGAACTCCAGCGAATCGCCCGGGAGATGAACCTGTCTGAAACGGTTTTTGTCTTTCCGCCGACCGACCCGGCGGCGGTGGTCAAGATGCGCATCTTCACCCCGACGCAGGAAATTCCGTTCGCTGGTCACCCCGTCATCGGCACATTTTTCGTTCTCGGCAGCCTGGGCCGTCTTACGCTTCGCGAGCCGGTCACGCGGGTGTTGCAGGAATGTAATCTCGGCCTGTTTCCCGTCGATATCCATTCGCATGACGGGGTGATCGAACGCGTGGTCATGGCGCAACCGAGCCCGGAGTTTCTGGATGTGATCGATGAGCCGGAAGCGCTGTTTGCCATTGCCCGCTCTCTGGGCATCACCAAATCGGCGATTACCGAAAGCCGCTTTCCCGTCCAGGTGGTTTCGACGGGGCTTCCGGTCATTATCGTGCCGGTGCGGACTCTGACGGCTGTACGGTCGATCGTGCCCGATGTTGCAGCGATCGCCGAGTTGTCCCAACAGTATGGCGCCAACGGCATGATGGTGTTCAGCACGATGACGGTCGAGCAGTCCTCCAGCGTGCATACGCGCATGTTCGCGCCGTTGATCGGCATTGTGGAAGATCCGGCAACCGGGAGCGCGAGCGGCGCCTTGGGCGCCTATCTGGTGCAGCACGGAGTCGTGGATATCAGACCTGAGACCGAGATCACCGCCGAACAGGGATACGAGATTGATCGTCCGTCCCGCATTTTGATTCAGGTGAATTCCGACGATGATGCAATTCAGGGTGTGATGGTCGGGGGGGAATCGATATTGGTGGTGGAGGGGACGCTCAGTTGTTAGCAGGATGATGAACACGCCATCGCACTGCATAAGATATTTGGGCCCGGAGCGCAATGTCGCGAGAAATCGTGTGAGAGGAATCAGATGAACGCGGTTGTGTTTCATGAGCACGGTGGGCCGGGGAAGCTCCAGTATCAGGAGATGCCGATGCCGACCATCGGTCTCGATGAGGTGTTGGTGCGGGTCAAGGCCTGCGCGCTGAATCACCTGGACATTTGGATTCGCCAGGGTAGTCCCGCTTATCCGATGCCGCTCCCGCACATTTCTGGTTCCGACATCGCCGGCGTGGTGCAGCAAATCGGGTCTCACGTGGACGGGGTGGCCGAGGGAGAACGTGTCTACGTGTCTCCTGGGATCGGCTGCGGCCGTTGCGAGCAGTGTGTGGGCGGTCGTGACAACATGTGCCGGTCTTACGGGTTGATCGGAGCGATGTGCCATGGCGGGTATGCGGAATATGTGAAGGTGCCCGCGAGAAATGTGCATCCGATTCCCGGCGCCTTGTCCTTTGAACAGGCGGCGGCATTTCCGCTGGTGTCCGTCACCGCCTGGCATATGCTGTTCGGGTTGGCCGACTTGCGCCCAGGCGAAGAGGTCTTGATCATGGGCGCGGGCAGCGGCGTCGGGCATATGGCGATTCAAATGGCCAAATTCGCCGGCGCCCGCGTGTTCACCACGGTCGGCAGTGATGAGAAAATCGCCAAAGCCAAGGCACTGGGCGCCGATGAAGTCATCAATCACAGCCGCGAGCAGGTTAATCAGCGGGTGCGTGACCTGACACAGCGCCGCGGCGTGGATGTGGTGATCGAGCACATCGGTCCGGAGGTGTGGACGCAGTGCATCGATTCGTTGGCCAAGGGGGGGCGACTGGTCACCTGCGGTGCGACGACGGGGGCGGAGGTCAAGCTCGACTTGCGCTACGTGTATTCGCGACAGCTGACGATCAAGGGCTCGTACATGGGCTCGCAGAGTGAGTTGTTGAAAGCCGCACACCTGGTCGGTGAAGGCAAGTTGCGGCCGGTCATCGATCGGACGTTTCCACTGTCTGAGGCAAAAGCCGCGCAAGAATATCTTTTGAATCGGAAATTTTTTGGTAAGATCGTGCTGACTGTTTCGTAGTCGGCTTTATTATCGGTTCTGATGTCCCAACGGGCAGAAAGGTATGTGGTATGGCAACTGTTTCACAAATCATGAACAAGAAACCTCAAAGCGTCGGTCCGACGACCTCCGTTCGCGGTGCGGCGAAGAAGATGCGCACCCTGCGGGTCAGCTCCCTCCTGATCAAGAAGGGGAAAAATCATGTCGGCATCGTGACCGATACGGATCTGGTGCGGAAGGGATTGGCCACCAATCAAGACGTGGGCAAGCTCACGGTCGAGCAGGTGATGACGTCTCCGCTGTGCACCATCGAGAGTAACCAGGATGTCGATGACGCGCAGGATATGATGGGCGACCTCGGTGTGCGCCACCTCGCGGTGACCAAGGGTGGCTCGATCGTCGGCGTGGTATCGGTGCGCGATCTCTTGATGCATTACAAGCGATACGCGCAATCGAGATTGGCGGATAAGCAGACGTACTCTGAACCCAAGATCAGCCAAGACTAAAGGATGTTGAAAACGGCTTCCAGCAGCGTTCTCGGCTCATCAAAATCCTCAACGTACCCCCCTGAGGGTACGCCTCCGGTTTTGCTTCGCCTGCGGCCTTGCTGGAAAGCCGTTTTGAACATCCTTCCGGACGGATGCTGAAAACGGCCACCAGCTTCGTTCTCGGCTCATCAAAATCCTCAACGTACCGCTGCGGGTACGCCTCAGTCGCTGTTCTTCCTGCGGCCTGGTTGGAGAACCGTTTTGAGCATCCTCGGGCGGACTAGCCGACCGGCGGAAAACCGCTGCCAACAATAAAAATCATCAGCTCACAGCAATCAGTTCCGAGCAAACCTCAAAGCTGAAGACTGATTGTTGAAAGCTGACGAGCTACTACTTGGTGAGTTCTTTGACGAGGTGACCGAGTTCGGGGAGGATAAGTTTTTCCATCGCCAGGCGCACGGCGTTTTCGGAGCCTGGGGTGGAGAAGAGGACGCGGCCTTTAATAATCCCGGCCGTGGCGCGGCTCATGATGGCCGGTGAGCCGATGTCCTGATAGGTCAGAAACCGAAAGACTTCGCCGAATCCATCCAGTCGTTTTTCCAGCATCGCATCCACGGCTTCGAACGTGGAGTCCCGCCGCGAGATTCCCGTTCCGCCGTTGATGATGATGGCCTGCACGGAGTCATTGGCCACACCCTCCGTGATCCGTGCCCTGATCTGAGCCGGCTCATCCTTGACGAGGTGATAGGCCGCGATCGTGTGCCCGTTCTCCTTCAAGAGCTTTTGGATCAACTGACCACTGGTATCGGTCTCGGGCGTGCGGGTGTCGCTGCAGGTGATGACCATGCAGCCGACGGAGCGGGGCGTGTGCTGTTTGTGTTCTTTGTGGCTCGGGGTGCTCATCGCGATCAAATGATGAACAGGCCTTCCAACGTCGTTCTCAGCTCCTCAACGTACCCGTGAGGGTACGCCTCAGGATTTGAGTCGCCTGCGGCCTTGCTGGAAAGGCATGTTGATCATCCTCAAAGAAAAGGAGGATTCGAGCTATTTCCAGATGCTGTCAGGATTCAACTTTTCGGCCGGCTTTCCGCCCTTGATGTGTTCATCGAGGATGGTCGCAACATCCGCTTCCGTGACCTTGGAATACCAGGTGCCTTCGGGATAGACCACGACGGTCGGTCCCTGTTCGCAGGGGCCCAGGCAGGACGAACCGGTGACCAGTACTTCGCCCGGCATGATCCCGCGCTGCATGAGACCCATGTTGAAGGTCATCAGCAATTGTGCAGAACCCTGGCCGCCGCAGGACGGTTTCGGGTGGCCCGGCGGACGGGCGTTGGTGCAGACAAGGATATGATGTTTCGGTTTCGGCATCGTGACCTCGAATGAATGTATGGGGTAATTGATGACCTGGCGAATGCGTCAGGCTGGCTTATAGGCTTTCCACTGTTCGATGCAGTCTTCGGGCAGCTTCCACTGTTTGAGGCCCTTGAGGACCCAATCGATATAATGTTCTTTGGGCTTGAACTTGCCGATGGGGTTCGCGGCATGGGTGGTGACCAGCAACTTTTCGCCTTCTTCCGTGATGACGGTCACCGGTAGGTGGCGGTATGCGCCTTGCGGTACGTCGTTTTCGAATTCGTCGAGGATCTTAAGATCTTCGTCGGTGATTTCGAAGACGGCTCCCCAGACTTTTTCTCCGGGCGACGGCACGACGCTCGCCAGACCGCAGCGCCACTGCGTCGACCAGCGGCAAAACTGCACGCTATGGTCGGGGAGATAGGCCGGGAAGAGAAACTTATGCTCCGGGGCTCGGCGCTTGAGCTGCGACGGGTTCAAATTGTCCGCGTAAAAGAAGAACTTCATTGAACGGTGAGGCTCCCATAGTAGCTTGTGGATTGACCGGTACTTGTACCATAGCGTTGCGCGGCCTTGTCAAGCGCGACGAGACGGCGTCGTGAGCCTGTCTGTCGTCTCGGCGGCTTCCTTCTCTGATTGACAGAGAAATCACACGCCACATATAGTGCTCAATTCATCCATCACTCACCGTGGCGATCGTGACATCGTATGAGTAAAGTGATCCATTACGCAGTGCTGCTGCTTCTGCTGGTCGGAGTGCTGGTGTATTGGTGGATGAAGCCACCCACCATCAATCCGATCACCGATCCGCGCGCGGCCGAAGCGTTGGCCCTGGTGCAGACCCACCGAGCGGCCGGCTATCCCACGATTCTCCAGGCCTTCAATGAACGGGCGCGGATTCAAGAGGCCCGCAACTTGGGGCTCCGCTTGGGGGAGTGGCAGGTGATCAAGCAGGATGAGCAGCGCTATGAAGTCCGGATCTATATGCGGGAGCAGGGCACGACGCAGTGGTTCGAGCGCGACTTCATCTGGCACGTCGACTTGGCGACGAAGCGGGTCAACGCCGCCTCATTACCGGCCGACGGTCTCATGCCGGAAGGGCCAGACAGCACTCGACCCGGTCGATCCCCGAACGGCGCGCCGCCGTTTCCGCCTACAATGTAAGCGGCACCTTCACCTGCACATTCGAACCTTCGACGCGCACCTCGACGCAGGCGACGCGGATCTCGGGATTCTCCCGCCGCTCGCCAGTGAACACGTTCAATCGCCAGCCGTGCCAGGGACATTCAATCCAGTCCCCCTCGAGACAGCCTTCGCCCAACGGTCCTCCTGCGTGGGGGCAGGTATTATCGACGGCTCGAAACGTGCCGTTCACATTGCACAACGCGAGAAAGATGCCGTCGACTTCAACCGTGCGACAGGTTCCCGGCGGAACCTGATCCACTTGGGCCACGGTGACGTAGTCGGTGTTCGAGCTCATGGTGTTCCTTCACAGATCACAGGATGGTCTCGCTTGTCTCAGGATGCGTAACATTATGGTAGCAATCGCCTAAGCGCTTGATTTCATTGGCCGCATATGGCATAGATGAATCAAGTTTCTTGAGGGGAAGGGTCTATCTCGCGCCGCCATTTGCTATTCTCTAAATAGTGCACGCATAGGAGACCGCCGGAGCCACTATGGAAATGACCTTGTTGCTCAACTCCACCTATGAACCGCTGCGTGTCCTGCATTGGCAAAAGGCCATTACCTTGCTCTGGCAGGGGAAGGTCGAAGTCCTCGAAGT